>PDWI01003438.1_pt1 | contig 22336 bp, 31 predicted proteins | sample 1430891 | NCBI WGS metagenome assembly PDWI01 (sample SAMN01162508, study PRJNA174530) | Oral metagenome, whole genome shotgun sequencing project. | biome: Marine environment; feature: Marine mammal; material: Swab sample of the gingival sulcus; isolation source: swab sample of gingival sulcus... | reverse complement strand
ACAAATAGTTTCAATAGAAAATTTCATTAAAGAATATGATAGAGCTTCAAAAGGTATTGCAACACCATTAAACAATACATTTTTACATAGAGAAACAGAACTCGAAGAATTAACTAATGCAATAAATAGTCATGATTTTATAATTCTTACAGGAGCCCCTGGTGTTGGAAAAACGAAATTAGCACTTGAAACAATTAATAGTTATTTATCAAAAAACGACTCTTATCAAGCTTACTGTGTTTCTTACAAAAATCATACTCTACTTGATGATTTGTATCAATATTTTGATGTAAATAAAGATTATATACTTTTTGTAGATGATGCAAACAGAATTGATGCATTTGAGCAAATAACAGGCTTTTTCAAAGCTAATAGAAGTGGAAAGCTTAAGATAATAATTACAGTTAGAGATTATGCGTTTCAAGAGATTGGTAGAAAATGTCAAGAATTTTTAACTAAACGAATAGATTTGTTCAAACTATCTGATGAACAAATTATTGACATTATAAAATCTGAGCCTTTTGAAATATTGCATCCTGATCGTCATAAAGAAATAGTAAGAATTTCGGATGGAAATCCAAGATTGGCAATAATGACCTCACTTTTAGCTAAACAAAAGCAAAACTTATATGCCTTACATTATGTTTCCGACCTATTTGAAAAGTATTTTTCAACTTTTATCAAAGATAATGGTGAATTTGAAAACCCTTTAAACATTAAATGTTTAGGACTAATTGCTTTCTTTTATACAATTCCATATAAAAATAAAGAAGTAACAAAATCAATTTTAAATCAATTTGAAATTTCGTATAATGATTTTATAGATGCCATTGATATTCTTGATAAATTAGAATTAGTAGAAATTCAATTTGAACATGTGAAAATTCCTGAGCAGAATTTAGCAACTTTTTTCTTCTATAAATCATTTATAAAAGATGAATTACTACCTTTTAGAATTTTATTAAATAATTATTTTGAAAATTATCAAAATAGATTCAAAGATACTGTTATTCTTGCCAATAATACATTTGGATACCAAAATGTTATAGACAAAGTAAAACCTAATTTAATTAATTACTGGAGTTCTATTAAAAATAATAACAAAAAATCCTTTAAATTTCTTAATTCATTTTGGTTCTATTTACAAGACCAAACTTTAGAGTTTGCATATCAGTACATAAATGAATTTCCAAAAGTAAAAGAAACCGAATATGAAACTTCTTATGAAACAAATCAATTCAATTATAACAAAGATAAAATCATTGAATTACTAGATAATTTTTTTCGTTTTGGCGATAAGCACCTTAAAGATTCTATTGAATTGTTATTTGAATATGCAAGACGAAAACCTGAAAAACTACCCGAAATCATCCATAAAATAAGAGAGGTATTAATCTTCGATAGAGATGATGAATACTCGGATTTTTATAGACAAAAAACTCTTTTTGATATTTTAATAGAAGGCGTTAAAAATAATGATGAATTACTTTCCATATTGTTTTATGAACTTTCAGAAACTTTTCTTTCTTACAATTTTGAACAAGCAAAAGGAGGTAGAAACTCTATTATTGAAATTTATCGATATCCAATCCCCAACAACAAAACTATTCAAGATTTCAGAATGAAAATTTGGAATACTTTAGATAAAAGCTTCAATTCTCATCCTATCGAAAGTTTCACTCTTTTAAAGAGTTATTCAAGTAGTTATCCAGATGTTAATAAAGATATAATGGCATTCGACATTCCATTTGTACTCAATATAATTGACAAACATTTAACCACTGAAAGTTTTGAGCATTGTAAATATGTTCAAAACCAAATAAGATGGTTTAGAAGACACGATTTTGATTTACCTGAATTTTTAAATCTAACTAACAAATTTGTTAATGAAGCCTACTTAACTTTTTTAAAAATTGATTGGGATAGATTTAGAGACAAGGAAATGTATGAATTTGATAACTTCCAAGAATATGAACGATTAAAAGAGGCAGAAATAAGAAGCTCATTCATTTTAATCAATGAGGGGGAAATCAATAACTTTTATGATAATTTCGTTTTACTTAAAAAATCAGCCGACAATGATTGGAATTATAACAATACACTAGATTTTATTATTGATGAAAATTGTTCAAGAAACCTTAAGATTGGACTTGCTTTGTTAAAAAAAGTAATTGAAAATGATAATAAGGTTAACTATGTTCCTAGAGTTACTTTTAAAAATCAGTTAAAAGTTGAAAATGCCGTCAATCAAATTTGGAAACTTATTCAGCAATCACAATTTCAAAATAAAGAGCTTTGGGAATTATCATTTTATGACTATATAGATGATGCTTTAATAGATGAAGAACTATCTGAGTTATTGATTAAAACAATTTCAGAAATGAATAACAATACGATTTATTTTGATAGACTTGAGCGATTTTTAAAAGTAAAGCCAAACCTGTTTCAGTTAATTTTAAAAATAATTACAGACAAAAACGAAAAAGAAGATTCGCGATTACAAGTTTTGGTAGACTTTTTCAGTGAACATTTTGAAAATCTTGGAGATGATATTGAACTAATTAAAAAAGCTTACATCCAACAGAATCTTATTCAGCATCATTTTGATTATGAGGGAAAAGGTTTTTTGGAAATTTTAAAAGTTGACAAAAATTTCTTAATTGAGTTTGTTGAAAGTCTATATTCTATACCTGACCAAAATAGTCTTGAAGGTGACCATGGTGATATGGGTTATGTTTGGAATATAGATAATATTGAAGAGATACTAAGCAAAGTATTTGACTTAGCAGTAAAGAAAGGTTTATACTTTGGAATTTTGGAGCATTATTGTAATATATTCTTTCGAAACCTTGAAGAAAAACATAAGTTTAGAGCAAATCATTTCATTAGACAATATGTAATTGATAATAATAACGATTACAAAAAGATGCAAATTATTGTTGACCTAATCAGACACACTAGAAAAGAATTGTTTGAGGAGATTTACCTATTATTTATTTCATTAAATCAAGATAAAGAAATTTTTAGAAAATTAATGTGGATAGGAAATGGCGGAATTTATTCTGGAGATATTATTATTGGAGACGTCCAAGCTTCAGAATGGAGAAATTTATTGGAAATTACTAATAAATCAAATGTAGGAGTGAAGTTGATTCCGATAAAAAACTATATTGAAGAACAGATTGACTCTTGCTTAAAGAGTGGAGATTGAGAAAGACAGCAAAAATTTTTAAGCAAGAATTTCTAAATGACCAACGCTTAAGGTTATAGATACTTCCAACTCGTTTAAAGAAACACACGAGTCAGAAATTACAAAAGTACATATTTCAGAACGAAAAATAAAATATAAAAACATAACAATTTATGTAAAAAAAATACCGACTTGATAACTAAAACAAGAATAAACGGATATGAAAAAACTTATATTTGACTAAAAAGTTAGTGTATAAATCTATTACTATTCTTATACTAAAATCTTACTAATTAAATTCTAGCAATAGATTTATAATGATAAATAAGGAGGATCTACAATCATAAAATCTAGTCTTCCCCATTTCCTGCAATCACCTTCGCATGACGCAGGACTCGATCACCGAGCATATACCCTTTTTCAAATTCTTGCACCACAAAACCCTCTTTTCCTGGCATTTGTGAAAGAACATCATGCTTGTCTGGGTCGATTTCTTGTCCGACCGAATCAAAGGCTTTTACATTTTGTGAATCGAGATATTTTACAAAACCATCATAGGTGCTTCGTACTCCATCGACAAAAGTATCTCACTCAACTCACTCTTGCGTCTGAATTGCTCGCTCGAGGTGATCGATTTGTGTCAAGAGTGGAGTCAGCATTTTCTCAGATAAAAAGTGTATCATTTCTGTACGCTCTCGCTCGCTTCGCATTTGCAAGTTTTGATAGTCAGCCTGCTTTCGAGCCAGGCTTTCTTCAAGCATACTCACTTTTTGTTGGAGAGCCTCAATATCTTGGTTTGAATCCTGATTTTGAGCATCTGTCTCATCAGTCGAAACCTCATCGAGATGCTCTTCTTGTTCAGGGGTCGTATTGTCTTGTGTCATAGGGGAAAGAAAGAAAAGAATATATTTTTATTTTGGCTTATTTTTTTGAATCAAAATAAGATTGAGCTTTTTTGTAGAAATCCTGCACTTTTGATTGTGCTTCTTTTGACCATTTTTCTACTGTTTTTTGTGTGGTATCTTTGAAATCACCAGCTCGCTCTTTTGCGGTATCAAGTGTTTTTTCGAGGTGGTCTTTTGAATTATCAAATTTTTCTGAAAGCTCTTGTTTTTTTTCTACTGTCATTTCTTTGATATTACTAAAAGTTTTCTCCCATTTTTCTTCAAATCCGTCAATCATTTCATCAACATGGGCTTTGAGACTGTCAAAATCACTGATCTCCTCAAATATCGGCTCAACACGTTTTTTGACTTCATCATACGCCAGCGTATGCATGTCAATAATCTCATCTATAATCTCAGAAATTGTCGATTCGAGAAGTGGTTTTTTGAGTTTTGATGTTCCTTCACTCTGTCGTTTTTTGCTCCAAAATGCCATACCGGCAACATATCAACCCAAAAGGGCAAGAAGTTTTTTGTTCATATAGAATAGAATTAAAAAATAATTTTTGAAATTCCGAGTCAAATTCGAAATAACAACGCTGTATAGTATATTCAATTTTTCAAAAATCTCAATACTTATTTTGGTAAATTACAGGGATTTTTTTGCCCAAAAATACAAAGCCAAAAATCCTCTTATGCTTTTATGAGGTGGACTACCGTCTCGATATGATGGGTATGTGGAAACATATCCACAGGTACAACATTCTTGATCTGATACCCAGCTTTCAAAAAATCCTCGAGATCGCGGGCAAGTGTCGCAGGATTACATGAGACATACACAATTTCTCAGACAGCAAACTGCAAGAGTGTCGGGATCGCTTTTGGATGCATACCACTTCTTGGTGGATCGATGACGAGAGCATCGGCAGTTTTTCCACTTTCGAGAAATTCTTTTGCAAAATCCTCAACCTTTGCATTTACAAACTCCATATTGGAAATAGCATTTTTTCGGGCATTTTTTGAAGCATCCTTACTCGCGCTTTCAACCAATTCCACTGAATACACGGTATCAAAATACTGGGAAAGGAGCATTCAAATCGTTCCAGTTCCAGCATATAAGTCCAATAAAACTCATTTTTTGTGCAAAAATTGTTCAATAACTGTACGATATAAGAGTTCGGCACACTTCGAATTGACCTGAAAAAAGCTTTTTGGCTGGATATCAAAATCCATATCAAGCAGCTTCTCGGTGATATAATCTTCTCCAAAGATTTTCTCTGGCTCACCAGTGACAATATCAGCCTTTCCAGGATTGTGAAAAATATACACCGATACAATTTCTGGACATTTATTGTTTAATAATTGTACGTTTTCTCGTATATACTCGAGTGCCGCATCTACATTCTCAAAATCAGTATTGACTGAAAAAATTAGCATAATTTGCTTGTGAAATTCGCTCTTTCGCACCACAAGATGTCGCCAAAATCCCTCTTGACGCTTGGGATCATAGGTTGGAAACTGGCTTTCTTTTGCCAGAGTGTCCACTTCTCGAAAAATCGCATTGATAGTATCATCAGCAAGGACACAGTATCTACAGTTTTCGATACGGTCAAAAGCGCCTGCCACATGAAATCAAAAGCGATATTCATCATGCACACCTTCTTTTTTTGAAATATATTTTCCCCAAGAGAATTCAAGCTTGTTTCGATAGTGCTCAGAATCCGGGCTGGCAATAATTGGTGAAAATACAATATCACTTTGGATTTTTTGCAGGTTATGAAAAGCCTCCTGAACCTGTGTGGATTTGATTTTGAGCTGCTCTTCATATGGAATTGGAAGCCATTTACAGCCTCCATAGAGCTGCCATTTTTCAGGAATCTCTCGCTCAAGCGGAGACTTCTGCTCAGTAGCAACCACCTGCGCTTCTATATAGTTTTTTCGGATTTTGAGAACCCGAACTGATACAAGGGCTCACGGTATCGTGCCACCAGTGATGACGACTTTTTTTCCTTGAGGCAAAAGAGCGAGTCCTTTTCCTCCAAAGATAAGTTTTTCTACTTTGAGACCTGTTAGGATTTCATGTTTTTTCATACCAATAAAAATAAAAAAATGTCCAAATATTTGGACATTATATAAAAATTTTGAAAAAAGTATATTTTTTATTCGACAATATTTGAAATATTATACCGCTTTCCGTGACTTACAAATTGCGTATCGGCAAGGGTCATATATTGTGAATCTATATTTTTTCACTCAAAACGAGCAATTATTGTTCATCTTTTAACCGTTTTTCATTTCATATCGATATGAAATCGATACATTCCAGAAAGAGGAGTCAAAGTAATGCTATCAGTTAACGCAGAAAGTGATTCGAGCTGTTTTGGATTGCCAATGATAATTCACTCAATACTCTCTACATTTTGGGCATGAGTTCAAAATACAAATACAAATGAACCCGAATGCGTTTCGAGGACAAGATCAGCTGGGTATTCTTTTTGTTCTTGAGTCAGATTCGTTACACTCGCCATCATATTCTGCGTACTTATATCTGATCTTCCTACCACATTTATGATAAAAGCAAGAAAAAGAGCGATAATTCCAGCAAACCCATACATTTGATTTTTTTTGAACCGATCAATATTGTAGCGAGTAAAAAAATCTGGTCCTGCTTTTTTTGTTTTCATACTTGAAAAAAAATAAGAAATAAGTATACTACTCTATAATCATTATACTCATTTTTTATCATTTTGTCAAATAATATGTCTCTTCGTCTGTATTTTTTTATTCTTTTTCTGATATTCATCTCAAGCAGTGCCTCTGTTGTTCTACTCTATTACTATATGACTCCTTCAAGCAGTTTAGCACTTGTTTTGATGGGAGCCAGCCTCTTTCTTATGCTTGGAAGCCTGTTTTCTCCAGTATTATTTTTTGTCAAGAAGATCTACTATCGAGGGGATGTCAATATTTCTACCATGAACAGTAGTCTGCGACAAGGAATTCTTGTTACCACTGGTATTATTATGATGCTTGTGTTTCAGGTATTTCAAATCAATGAACAGCAGCTTGTTTTTGCGCTTTGGGCAACACTATGATGCATGGAAGTTATGGCTCAAGCACTTGAATAATTTTTCTTATAATATATGTTACAAAATCTCAAAACTCTCTTTTCAAAGAGATGGGTTCTTCCTGTTTATGGCATCCTTGTTTTTTTTCAAGCCTCTCTTTGGTACTATTTTACCGATGTAGAGATTATGTTTGGAAATTATGGTGCCCTCCATACCTGGACAGATATTCTGCTCTCATGGGCTACTTTTCTACTGTTTCCACTCTTTATTTTTGCTTTTGTATACAAGAGTCATGCTTTTGGTACAAAAAATACCAAGACGACAGAAAAAACTGGCTTTCTTTGATGAGTTATTGCTACTATTATTTCTGGAAGCTCGTGCTGTGGACTGACACTTGCGAGTTATTTCGGACTCTTACCACTCATGCAGTTTCTCCCTGGAAGTGGTATAGAAATCAAGATTCTTGCCACTCTCGCCCTCTGCTATGCGACATTTATTACGCTTCGAGATATGCAGAGTTGTGCGATACAAAAGAAATAAGCTGTAAAAAGAAAATTTTGACAAAAAAAAGAAAGTATGATAAACTTGAAAGTAAGATATGAATATCTTACTTTTTATTTTTAACTTTTACTTATTATGTGATCTCATGAACAATTACAAAAATGAATGGAAACCAGAGAGACTGAAGTTGTCAAAGAAAATGAAAAACACATTGATGATGTCATGTCAAAACTTTGATATGAGCTTCAAAGAATTGACTGAAGAGCTGGACGGATTTATAAAGCAAAGGACAATCCAAGTGATACTCTCAGTATATATGGATGAATGTCTGGAGTTCCAAATAACAGAGAAATTAACCAATCAGAAATTATTTGAGCATTATTTGACCAAAATAGTTGAATCCGAAATCCAGAAGCAACGGCACAAATTAATACAATTCTTGGTACCCATATACCTGAAAAGTTTAGTAGGTTTGATATTGAAAATTTTACACAACTCACACCATATATCAAAAATTATAGGGCAATACCTTACAAAGAGTATGAAGATGTGAAAGACACTCTCGCGTATCTAATTGGAGAAAAAACTGGTATAAATATTGATAGTGAATTTACTCTTGATTGAAATATTACACAAGTATGAAACGGACTTATTTTAATGATTGATGGAAAATGGATAGATAGAAATGATAAAAACTTTGGAAAAGTAAAAAGTATTAATGTTAATTTTACGAAAGATACTGTGGAAATTATGTAAAATATACAAAATATATAAGAAATGTCTCTCGATCCAAAAAAAGAGGACCCTTTGGAGTCCTCTTTTTTATATTATTTTGCCGGAGTGTACCACTCATCTCCCAGATATGACTTTGCTGTCTCTATTGGATTTTTTACATTATCTCTTTGGAAAAAAACTTTGTAGACTTTTCCGGTTTCATCTCTTGCAACCAAGAGTGGTGTATTGAGATACCAGTACATTTGAAGTTGGGGAGCATTGGCAAATTCCGGAGTTTGAGATTTGAGGTAGGCTCGCATATTTTTGATCCACATACTGTATGGAGCTGGTTTATTTCATTTATAAATTCGGTATTTTGAATCATTTTGATAATGAGGCCATACAGCAGATCTTCCACCATCGAACCATGGGAAAAACCTAATAGGTGAGTATGACTGATCAGAATTGGATATAACTCGAGCATTTACAATGTATTTTTTACTTGTTTTCTTTTGGGTAGTATCTATCCAGACAAAATAGTACCCTCTTGGATATTTTTCTCTTGGCACATAGACTGGAATTACTGACTCCAGTTGAATATCCTCAGAAAGATATTTATCATTTATATGTTCCCAATAATTTGTTCCCTTTTTAGAATACAAACATTTATCAAATTTGTGATTATTGTATATGTATACCACGCCTACTCACCACCAACTTGATCAGTAGAATCTATCACCAGACTCAATATTTGGGACTACATCTGTATTTCAATAGTAAAAATTACGATGAATTTTTTGATTATATTCATTGTGCAATTTAACAGAGTCTTCACACGCTTGGTTTGGTCAAGGAATTGCTCATACCGTTTGTGAAAGTCCTAATGTAAGGATGAGGAAGAGAAGAAATTTTTTCATACACTATTGAACTGAAAAAGTAGTGATATTTGAAAATTTATAACCTGGAAGATCTGGATCATTGTCATTAATGGGACTCTGAATAAGAACAGTTTTGTCACTATGTCATGTTCCCCATCATAGATTAATTTTGATTTTACTTGTACTCAAATTTCAAGTATCATTATATCAATACACTACGACTGAATGTCCAGCATATGGAAGATAAGGATGGTTAATACGAAGGAAATCGGCAACTACAGGATGAGAATATCGGATTTGGTTTTTAATTCTTCCAAACCGCATCCACAAAGAAACATTACTGTTTGAATAGGTTCCAAGAGGGCTATTTGGATATCAGTGATTTTGTGCATACCGTCATCACATTCTAATAAGATGAGTGAGGGTATTTCATATATTTCCATTACAAGAAGTATTCATATACCATCGAATTTCATTTACCATATTTCTTACGTTATTATTTAATGTAGCACTTGCCATTCATGGTAAAAGATTTGGAAATGCCCATACTCTATCATAATACCCATAAATAATCGCCAATGCAGTAGGAGCACATCAAGACAAACAAGTCTGTCCGTTATAATTCTGAGTAAATTGGTCATAACATGGAACATTTGAGAAACAACCGTTCGCTGGTGGAATTGGTCAAATTTCTAATATTGATGGGTATGACTTTGTCATAGAATAAACTTCGATATCTTTTCAACTTGGCTTTGAATCACGAGAAAATTGCAACTTATTTTTCAATCTGTATTTTCATACTTTTGCTTTCTTTTCTGTAAGAATTTTTTTTGCATCAAAATCGTTTTCATAGGGATTTATAGATTTTACTTCAACCAAAACTTTTTTATCTTTAGAAATATACTTACTTTCTATATACTGTTCAATTGGATTAAAATAATACAGTTTATTTTTATTTTTTGTTTTCCCTTTTGTAAGGATTTCAAAATTTGCTTTTCCATAAGTACTAGATTCAAGAACACGAGCTTCATTTCAAATAACCGCTACCGTAACAGCACCACAGTCTTTTTTTCATTTACATGAAATTTTCCATTCATAAATAAATGGTTTATTTATATCATCCATATGGTATGGAACTGGTTTTGCTACTGGCTTTGGATCTTTCCCTTTCCACCACCGTTCATACTCTTTTGTATTGTTTATATATGACAGTGCTTTCTTTTTTGCTATAAGTACTGAAGACTTTGGTTGTTCCTGAGATTTTGTATTTATATCACTTTCGAGAGAGTTCAAAACTTCTGAAAGTTCTTCTCAATTTTGAGAAGGTATATTCTCTTGCTGTGCAAAAACAGAAAAAGAAGATTGGAATACAAGCAAAATTGCTAGTATTCATGGCAATACTATTTTTTTCATAAGAACAAAAAAGTAAAAATATAAAAGTGTAGAATTTAGAAAAAATAAACTTCTACATCCTCTAGTATATTCTTTTTTCACTTCTTTACAAGTCTCTAAATGTGAAACTTTGGTGAGTTTTTTTAGAGAGAAAGAATATATTCCCATAAAAAAATCATAGATAACAAAAATCCCTCTTTTTTAAAAAGGGATTTTCTTATTGTTTATTGTATAGAAAACTAAACTTTCACGCTTCCACCAGCTTTCTCGATTGCTTTTTTTGCACTCTCAGAAATCGCATCAACTTCTACTTCTACTTTTTGAGTAATTTTTCCTCGTCCAAGTACTTTGACAAGTTGTCCTGTTTTTCGTACAAGTTTTTTCTCATAGAGAATAGCATAATCGATAACAGTAGCTCCATCTTGAGCGAGTTTTTCTATTTGATCAAGATTGATAACGGCATAATGAGTCGGATTAAACGCTGTGAAACCTCGTCGTTTTGGAAGTCTTCGAAAGAGTGGAGTCTGCCCACCTTCAAAAGAAGGATATCGTTTACGTCCCGTACGTGAGTTTTGACCGTTGAAACCTCGTCCTGAGGTACCACCAATACCAGTTCCTCGTCCTCGTGCAACACGAGTTCGTAGTTTTTTTGATCCAGTATTTGGTTTGAGTGTAGTATGTTTCATAATAAAATGAAGTAATGAGAAATAGAGAGAAACCGAAAATTATATTCTTATGACTCGGCTTTTGTATCTTTTGCTGCTGTCTTCTTCGCAGCTGGTTTCTTTGTAGCAGTTGTTTTCTTCGCTGTTGTTTTTTTCGCTGCTGGTTTTTTTGCTGTTGTTTTTTTAGCAGGAGAAGCTTCTTTTTTTGGAGCTGCTGCTTCTTTCTTTTTTGTTGCTTTTTTTGGAGCTGGTTTCTTTTCTTCTGATTTTTTTGTGGTTTGTTTTTCTTCTTTTTTGTCTTGTGTTTTTGTTCAGAAATCTTTTATAAGATGATTTGGCTTGAGAAGTGAAACCGCTTTGAGAGCAACACGAGCGTTTGAGATATTATTTGATGAACCGTGTTGTTTTGCGATGATATCTCGAACTCCTGAAACAGAGAAGAGTTTTCGAGCTGAACCACCAGCAATAATACCAGTACCAGCATGAGCTGGGTGAAGGAAGATAGTGCTTGATTTATATTTAACCGTTACACTGTGAGCAATGGTTCCATTTTTGATTGGAAATTGAATAAGGTTCTTTCGAGCGTCTCGTAGTGCTTTTTCGATAGCACCTTGTACCTCACCAGCCTTACCAATACCAAGACCAACTCTTCCTTTCTTATCACCGATAACCAGTGAAACTCGAAATCGCAGTTGTCGACCACCAGCGGTAACACGAGTAACTCGATCAATTGCGAGGATTTCTTCTTGAAATTCTTTCATTTCTTCTCGAATTCCACCTCGACGATCTCGTCGTCCTCGTCATCGTCCATTTCCTCGACGATCCGAGCGCCCTTCTCGTCGTGGAGAAGTTGCTTGTTTTTCTGATGATGTTGCTTCAGAAGATGCAGGGGTTACTGCTTTTTCCGCTTCTTGTGTTTTAGGAGTATCTGACATAATGATAATAAAGAAAAATTAAAATGTAATTCCATTACTTCGAGCTGCTTCAGCAAGTGCTTTGACTCGACCATGATAGAGGTATCCTCCTCGATCAAAAACACAGGTCTTGATTTTCTTGTCAAGAAGCGCTTTTGCAATAGCTTCTCCAACTGACTGTGCTTTTTGTGTTTTTGTTCCTTTTTTGATAGCAGTATCATTTGCACTGGCAAGAGTTACACTGTTGACATCATCGATAGCCTGTACACTGATATGTGTATTGCTTCGAAATACTGAAAGTCGTGGTTTTTGAGCAGTACCTTGAAGTTTTGATCGAACTCGTTGAGCTCGTCGGATGCGATTTTTTACTTTAGCAAGCATAATAGAAATTATAAAGAGAAATAGGAAAATTATTTTGTAGCCGTTTTACCAGCCTTTCTTCGAACATATTCACCAACATATTTGATCCCTTTTCCTTTGTATGGTTCTGGTTTTTTAAGCGATCGTACATAGGCTGCAAAGTATCCAAGAAGTTGTTTGTCGTGTGATTTGAGGTGGATGATATTTTTGTTTTCTTTATCAACTTCCATATCAATTCCTTCTGGAGCCTCAACTGGAACTTTGTGAGAATATCCAATAGAAAGTTCGAGGTTTTTTGGTGATTTAAGATCAAATTTGTATCCAACACCGACAATTTCAAGAGATTTTGTATACCCTTCAGAAAGTCCTGTTACCATATTTTGGATGATAGATCGAGAGAGTCCCCAAAAAGCTCGTTGTTCTTTGAGATTTGGATTATCAACAGAAACAATGATTTGGTTCTCCTCTTGTACTACTTTTACAGTTGGTTGGAGTGGAAAAGTCAATGTTTTTCCATTTCCTGTTACCGAAACCTGTGCATCCGTAATTTCTACGTTTACACCAGCCGGTAGTGTGATAGCTTGTTTTCCGATTCTTGACATAACAATGAAAAATAAATAAATTAATAGACTTCACAAAGAAGTTCTCCACCAACTCGCAGTGAATGCGCTTCATATCCTGTGATAATTCCTTTTGGAGTTGAAAGAATATAAATACCCGTTCCGTTTCTTGATTTTTTGATATCGTTTGATTTGATATAAATTCGTTGTCCTGGTCGACTAATTCTTTTAAAAGTAGGAATATATTTCGTTTGTCGAACATCAGAGAGATCAACTGAAAAAGTTCGTTTATCATCTGATGGAGCGTAGTCTACAATATATCCATTTTTTTTGAGAATTCGAAGAATCTCAGCACGCATTTTTGAATATGGAACTGTAACACTATGGAGTCGAGCGAGATATCCATTTCGAATACGAGTAAGAAGATCTGCAATAGAATCGTGAGTCATAATTTAAGAGATTAAAAATTAGATTAAAGAGAGGAGTATTTTACCAGCTTGATTTTCGTACTCCCATAAGTTCTCCGGCATTTGCCTTTTCTCGAATACAAATACGACACATATCAAACTTACCCACATATCAGCGAGATCGTCCACAGTGAGAACATCGGTGGTACAGCCGAGTAGAAAACTTTGGTTTTTTTCCAAGTTCTTTTGCGCGCTCTGCCTTTTTGAGAGCGACTTTACATTTATGTACAATTGCTTTTCGAGCCATAAGAGAAAAAATTAACGAGTGAAAGGGAAATTAAGTTTTTTGAGAAGGGCAACAGAGTGCTCTTTTGATTGTGTTTGAAACTTGAGAGTAATCTGAAGTCCATGTGGTTTTACCACGTCGTCTTGTGGAACCTCTGGGAAAATAGTATGCTCTTTGATACCGAAGTTGAAGTTTCCTTCACTATCAAAAGATTTGATAGAAACTCCACGGAAATCTCGAACACGAGGTAAGACAACAGCGATAAGTTTTTCAAGGAATTGATGCATTCGAACTCATCGAAGTGTCACCATCATACCAACAGGCATTCCTTCTCGCAGTTTAAAATTCGATACAGATTTTCGTGCATAGTTGATTTTTGGAAGTTGACCAGTAATAAGAGTCAGGTCACTTTTGAGACTTGAAAAGTCTTTTTTTCCAGAAGTGACATAGCTTCCTATACCCATATTGATAACAACTTTTTCGATTTTTGGCATCTGCATAGGATTTTTTATGTCGAGCTCTTTGGCAAGTTCTGCCAAGATAGTATCTTTATTTCGCATACAAATAAATGAATAAATAATAGTGAATTAGAGGACGGTACCAGATTTTTTTGCAATTCGTTGCTTTTTTCCGTTTTTGAAGGTATACCCAACACGAGTTGGAGTATTTGTTTTTGGATCGAGAAGCATCACATTTGAAGCATCAATTGGTTTCTCGAATGAAACTTTTTGCCCCGGTGTTGCTCCTTGTTTTTTCATATGTCGAGTTACAATATTGACTCCCTCAACCAAAACTTGGTTTTTTCAAGGGAATACTTTTGTGACTTTTGCTTTTTTGCCTTTATCCTTTCCGGCAACAACAATGACAGTATCGTTTGAGTGGATTTTCATAGAATTAAAATAAAAGAGAAATAGAACTAGACAACATCAGGAGCAAGAGAGATAATTTTTTGAAACCCTCGAGCTTTGAGTTCTCGGAAAACGGGTCCAAAAATACGAGTTCCTTTTGGAAGGAGTTTTTCATCAATAATAACACATGCATTATCATCAGATCGTACATAGGTTCCGTCTTTTCTTCGAACCTCTTTTGAAGTTCGAACAACAACAGCCTTACAGACAGTTTTTTTCTTGATGTTTCCATTTGGAAGCGCTTTTTTGATAGAGACAACAATGATGTCACCAATACTGGCATATCGTCGTTTTGAACCTCCAAGTACCTTGATACAAAGAGCTTCTTTGGCACCAGTATTGTCTACAACAATAAGTCTACTTTCTGTTTGAATCATAAGATTAAATATTTTGAGAATAAAATGAGGGGTAAAATTATTTTTTTGAAATAGAATCTTCTACAAGTATCCATCTTTTCAGACGAGAAAGTGGTCGAGTTTCTTTGATAGTAACAGTGTCACCAAGTGAAGCAAGCCCATTTTCATCGTGTGCATAAAACTTTGTTGAAGCTTTATATCGTTTTTTGTATTTTGGATGCCGTTTATACGTAGCAACCGTTACAACGATGGTTTTTTCCATTTTTGTACTGGTAACAACACCAGTTTTTGTTCGTCCAATTGTTTGCATGAGAGAGAAAGATAAAATTATAATGCTGATGAGAGAAAAGTAGAAAGCTGAGCGATATACTTTTTATGAAGTTTGATATGGTGTGTTTGTTTGAGTTCACCAAGTGTTTTTTTCATACGGAGAATAAAAAGCTCTTTTCGTGTCGTTTCAAGCTCTGTCATAAGTTCATCACGACTCATTCCTCGTAAAATATCAAGAGGTTTAAAATTTGATGATTTTGTTTTCTTTGCCATAATAAATAAGAATAGATAGAAAAAATAAGAAGGAGTTTAGAAATCGTTACGAGAAAGAATAATTTTGGTTTTGACTGGGAGTTTGAAAGAAGCACGTGTAAAAGCCTCTCTTGCAATCTCCGGTGCAATATCTCCAATTTCAAAGAGAATTCGACCCGGTTTTACAGGAGCGCGGTACATTTCGACCGAACCTTTACCACCACCCATAGGAACTTCAAGCGCCTTTTTTGTGTATGGTTTGTCTGGGAAAATACGAATCCACATCTTACCACCTTTTCGCAGGTATCGAATCATTGCTTTACGAGCACTTTCGATTTGTCGTGAAGTAATGTATCCTGCTTCTGTTGTTTTGATAGCGTAGTCTCAGAAGGCAATTTGTGAGCCCCGAGTTGCCAGTCATCTGATAACTCCTCGGTGGGCTTTTCGGTATTTTGTTCTACTCGGTTGTAACATTTGAGTGAAGTGTTAGTAAATTATAAAGAAAATTTTTAAAATGCAAGTTTATTTTTTATTTTTGAAGATAGATCCTTTATAGATCCAAACTTTGAGTCCAATTGTTCCAGCGGTTGTTTCGGCTCGTTCATAAGCAAAATCAACATCTGATCGGATTGTCTGTGTTGGGATACTTCCATCTTTGTAGGTTTCTTTTCGTGCGATTTCTGCTCCGTTGAGTCGTCCTCATAGTTTCACTTTGACTCCAAGTCATCCTTTTTCCATTGTTCGAGAAATAGCATTTTTGATAACTCGTCGGTATGGCATTTTTCTCTCTATTTGTCGAGCAATAGAATCAGCAACGATAGCCGCTGAAAGTTCTGGTTTTTTGATTTCTTTTACAGAAATATCAAACGTAAATTGAGCGTATTGTTTTGCAAGTTTTGCTTTGAGAGCATCGAGGTTTTCGTCATCTTTTCCAAGTACAAGAGCCGTACGAGACGTATAGATAATTACAGAAACCGTTTTATTTACATTGTGGTTGATAAAAACATTTCCAATTGGAAGTCACCTCAGGTGATCCATAATAGTCGTACGAATGGCTACATCAAGAGAAACATTTTTTCCATATTCTTTTTTGTTGTAGTATCCATTTGATCGCCAAGATTTGATATATCCGATACGAAATGCCAGTGGGCTAACTTTGTGTCACATAGAGAGAGAAATCTAAAAAATAAAATTAAAGAGAAAGATCAATACTGATATTTGAAGTTCGTTTCAAAATTCGATGCGCTCGACCTTTAGAAACTGGATTAATTCGCTTGTGCATAATTCCTTGAGTTACGACAATTCGTGCGATTTTCAAGTCTTCAAGTTTTTGAGAATCATTATGAGTTGCATTGTATACAGCACTCTTGAGAGCTTTATGCATGATTTGTGCTCATTTTTTTGGCATAAATCGCAGAAGATCGAGGGCTTCTTTTGCAGCTTTATCACGGATGATATACGCAATTACATTGAGTTTTTTTGGGGAGATGCGTACATTTCGAGTCATTGATTTCATAAGTGTAAAATAGAAAGAAAAATTGATAAGTTGAAATTATTTGTTTCCTGAGTGTTCCATAAATCGTCGAGTATATGAGAATTCACCAAGTTTATGTCCGACCATATCCTCTGTGATAAATACAGGAACATGTTGTTTTCCATTGTGAACACCAAAAGTGTGTCCGACAAATTCTGGAGAAATAGTCGATCGACGAGCCCAAGTTTTGATGATGCTTTTTTTACCACTGGTATTGAGTGCTTCTATTTTTTTAAGAAGACGAGGATCAATATATGGTCATTTTTTCAGACTACGAGTCATAAGAAAAGAGTTTTAGTAAATAATAAGAATTGATAGTATTATTGAGAGAATTTTTTGAACAGGAAGTAAAGACAAAGGTTGTATTTATCCTTGAAGTTTTCCGGCTCGTGTACGCAGTATCCATCGATCAGTGTGTTTTCTTCTTCGTGTTTTGACACCTCGAGCAAGTTTTCCCCATGGTGTTTTTGGTCCTTTTCGTTGACCAATTGATTGGTGTCATTCACCTCCACCGTGAGGGTGGTCAACTGGGTTCATCGCTGATCCAAGTACTGTTGGTCGTTTTCACATCCATCGTGATCGTCCCGCTTTACCAATTGTGACTTGGCTCCAATCTTCATTTGAGACAGCCCCGATAGTAGCACTACATTTTTTGTGTATGAGTCGGATTTCACCAGATGGCATTTTGAGTTGTGTATAGTGCCCTTCTTGAGAGACGACAAGAGCTGATGCTCCAGCCGACCGAATCGCTCCGGCTCCCTTTCCAAGGATGAGCTCTACATTGTGAACTTCAAGTCCTGTTGGGATATTTCCGATTTCCATTCGATTTCCAGGAACTGGTTTTGCAGTATTTGAATTGATGATTGTGTCTCCTACTTTCATGGTTGCATGAGAGAGTACATATCGTCGTTCTCCATCTGCATAGCACACAAGTGCAATAAAGGCAGTTCTATATGGATCGTATTCTATGGTCTCAACACGAGCTGGAATATCTTTTTTGTCAAATTGGAAATCGATGTATCGATATCGTTTTTTGTGTCCGGCTCCTTGATGACGAACTGAAAGTCGACCAGAGTGATTTCGACCAGCACGAGCTTTTTTGTATGTCGTCAATGGCTTGTACGGAGTATCCGTCGTAAGCTCTTCGTATGTGAGACCCGTCATAAATCGACGAGATGGAGTAGTAGGATTATACTTTTTGATTGGCATGGTACAAATGAATTAGAGAAATGAATTTAGGCAACTTTTTCAAAGTTAGCAACAGTCTGTCCTTCTTGAAGCGTAATCATTGCTTTTTTTTGAACTCGGCGTTTTTTCTGGACACCGATTTTAGTAAAGCGTACTTTTTCTCTGGTATTGAGAATATTAATTTTCTTTACTTCTACTTTATACAGTTTTCGAAAGGCATTTTTAATATCAATTTTTGTAGCGTTTGAATCGACCATACAGGTGTAGACTCCGCGAAGTTCAGCATCAGTACTTTTGCTGGTAACGACAATTGATTTGATAACAGAATAGAGAGATAACATATTCAAGGGAAATTATAAATTATTGAGCAAAGTGATCATAGAGATGAGAGAGTGAAGCCTCTGAGAAGACAAGATCACTGTATTTAAGAAGATCGTGTGGATTGAGGTATTCTACATTGATGGTTCGAGTATTTGTGAGATTTTGAGCTCCAAGCATATCTTGTTTTTCATTTCGAGTAATAACAAGAAGTGGCTTCGTTGCTTCCATTGTTGCAATAAGTGATTGCATTGTTTTTGTTTTTTTCCCTGCCTCAGCAAAATTTTCTACTACTTTTATGTTTTTATCTTGTGCTTTTTGAGAGAGGAGACCAAGAAGAGCCAGTCGTCGTTCTTGCTTATTCATACCAAGCGTATAGTTTCGCTCTTTTCGAGGACCGAAAGTAACACCACCGCTTCGACGAATTGGAGATCGAGAATCACCAACACGAGCATTTCCGGTTCCTTTTTGTCGAAAGAGTTTTCGAGTTGAACCTTGTACTTCGCCTCGTCGTTTTGTATGAGCAATAGCGATTCGACCATTGGCTTGTTGGAGAACAAGAAGTCTATGAACAAGAGATTGGTTTGGTACCACTGCAAAATGAGAATCTTTGAGGTTTACGGTTCCTTTTTCTTTACCAGTGATGTCAAAAAGAGGAGCTTTCATAAAATAAAATTTGATTTAAAAATGTAAGAAAATTGATTGTTTTTTTTAAAATGAGAGAGTAACCAGTGAATTTCGAGATCCTGGAATTGGACCTTTTACAGCAATAATTCCAAGTTCTTTATTGACAAGAATAAGTGGGACTTTTTTGAGAGTAATGGTATCGAGACCCATGTGTCCGTGCATTTTCTTTCCTGGTTTTGTTCGTCGAGGTTTTCGAGTTCCGATAGACCCAAGTGCACGATGAAATTTTGAACCATGAGAGGCAGGACCACCCTTGAAGTTCCATCGTTTCATTGCTCCTTGAAATCCTTTTCCTTTTGAAGTACCAACAATTCGAAGCATTTTGACTTCATCGAGTACATCAAGAGAGATTTCATCACCAACTTTTATATCGTCAGCAAATCATTCATGAGCAAATTCCTTGAGTGTTTCTTTTTTGTCATTCATAGCAACAACGACAGCATCATAGCCATCATTTTCAGTTGTTTTGATTTGTTTGATTGTTATTTTTGGTACTTGAATAAGTGTAACAGGCACAAATGAATCCTCGTGTACAATACGAGTCATTTCAAGTTTTTTACCAAGTATTCCAGCCATAATTATATGAGAATAAAAATATATATAAAGAACGAGAGGTTGTTGAATCTTTCTTGCGTTTGTTTTTTGAAACAAAGGAAAAATCCGTACAACTTCATACGTAAATAACGTACGTGATTTTCTAGAATATTTACTAGAAATTTTTTAGAAAAGCTCGCAGATTATATGAGCTTTTTATATAATGTCAAAAGTTTTTTTGATTTTTATTGCCTATAGGAAAAGAAATGGTTTGAAAATGGGATATATGGTGTTCCTATTTTGTGTTCAGAAATTGAATAGATGAATTTTAGAGGATAGATTTTGGTTGTTAGAATTTAGAAAATAGAAATGAGATTTTAGATTTTAGATGGTAGATATTAGAGAGTAGGCGGTTTTTTGGATTCCCCTTTGTAAAGGGGGATGTCCGATAGGACAGGGGGATTTTTTTATAGCCCCCTTTGTAAAGGGGGAAAGCGAGTGAAACGAGCCGGGGGATTTTCGTTCCTGTTGTCCCTGCGGTTCCTGTCATCCTGAACTCGTTTCAGGATCTTCTTTTTCTGTATTTCCCATAGTTCCTTTTTCTCTCCGAATGGATTCCTGCCTACGCAGGAATGACGCATTATTGTTGTTTTTTCTATTTCTGTCATCCCTGGTTTGACCAGGGATCCATGTTTTTGCGGTTCCCGTGGCTCCTGTCGTCCCCAAATCAAACCCCCGAGCAGGCTTTGAATTTGATTCAGGATCTCAAACGAAAACATTTGCAAAATATACAAATATATGCTACACTCTATATAGTACCTATTTTTTTATACAAAAAAATACTATGAATATTTATACAAAAACAAATATACAATTGTGAACAAAGAAGACTCTTGCAGGAATGCAAGTATTCTTTTTTCTTTTTTGACTGTTTCCACTGTTTCAAGTGTCTTCTGTTTTCGCTTTTGATCTTAGTAATACAACAGTACAAGAAAACTCCGCTGTAGGAACTTTCGTAGGAAGTTTTGAGGGATGACCAGAATATACACTCGTCTCTGGAACTTGAGATGAAGATAATGGTAAATTTACAATAGATGGCAATAAACTTAGACTGAATTTCTCACCAGACTATGAGAATCCAACTGACCTAGGAGATACAGCAGGAAATAATACCTATAGTGTGAGGGTGCGGCAAACAACAGTGACAGGATGACTGGATTTTGCAGATATTGATAAAAGTACAGCTTGGAATGGTGATGAAAATTATAGAGATACCAATGAACCAATTAATCCAAGAGATGTACCAGCTAATGATAATGGAGATACTGAGTATGGTGGACAATATAATACATCGAATCGTTCAAATAGTAGTGCCTTCGCGGTGATCAAACCTGATGGTTCTATTGCTGCTTGGGGAAATCCAAATTCTGGTGGATCTTGAGCTCCGACAGATAGTGGATATACAAAAATATATTCGAATTCATCTGCCTTTGCTGCCCTTAAGGCTGATGGATCTATTGCTGCTTGGGGAAATCCGGATCAGGGTGGAACCTGAGCTCCAACTGATTCTGGATATACAAAAATATATTCGAATTTAGATGCTTTTGCTGCTCTTAAGGCTGATGGATCTATTACGGCTTGGTGAAATCCATATGAAGGAGGATCATGAGCCCCTACAGATTCTGGATATACAAAAATATATTCGAATAGATCTGCTTTTGCTGCTATGAAACCTGATGGATCAATTACAGTTTGGGGAAATGCAAATTGGGGCGGATCATGAGCCCCTACAGACTCTGGCTATACAAAAATATATTCAAGTGCATATGCTTTTGCTGCTATGAAACCTGATGGGTCTATTACGGCTTGGGGGTCACAAATATTTGATAATACACCAATTTCATGAGCACCAACCGATACCGGTTATACAAAGATATATTCGAATGGATTTGCCTTTGCTGCCCTTAAGGCTGATGGATCTATTGCTGCTTGGGGAAGCCCAGATTCCGGTGGATCATGAGCCCCAACAGATTCAGGCTATACAAAAATATATTCGAATTCATCTGCCTTTGCTGCTCTTAAGGCTGATGGATCTATTACGGCTTGGGGAATATCATTTTGGGGTGGAAATTGAGAGCCCACAGATAGTGGTTATACAAAAATATATTCGAATTTAGATGCTTTTGCTGCTCTTAAGGCTGATGGATCTATTACGGCTTGGGGAACTTCAGGCTGGGGCGGACAATGAGCTCCGACAGATAATGGCTATACAAAAATATATTCAACATCTCGAGCCTTTGCTGCCCTTAAGAATGATGGAACGGTTCATGTATGGGGAAAGCCGGACTCTGGCTGAGATCAAGCTCAAGTCGATGCTCTGAATCTTAACGCTTCTGGAGGAGGAACAGTGACAACAACAGAAGATCAAGTCTTTATCATCACTGTCACAGATGATCCAAGCGACAATACAAGT
>PDWI01003437.1_pt1 | contig 22343 bp, 9 predicted proteins | sample 1430891 | NCBI WGS metagenome assembly PDWI01 (sample SAMN01162508, study PRJNA174530) | Oral metagenome, whole genome shotgun sequencing project. | biome: Marine environment; feature: Marine mammal; material: Swab sample of the gingival sulcus; isolation source: swab sample of gingival sulcus... | reverse complement strand
ATTGGAATTGGTAGCGTAAAACCGTTCCCCAGGGGGCGCGCCCCCTGGGGAACGACTCACATGCCAAGACGAAATTGCTGAACTTGACGCACACAACTAGGCGCAGATGGGGATTCCAAAGGGTTATAGCCCTTTTGCGGGTGCAGGGCAGCGCCCTGCTTGTTCATTCTTTATCCGCCCGAATGGGCGGTCTTCCAATAAAATCAGGACTTGAAGCCGCCTTCGGCGGGATTGTCAGGTGATTTCGCCTCCGGCGGCTCAAGGGCTATAACCCTTGAGAATCCCACTCTTGCCTGCGGCAAAAGATAGCATGTCGGCACTAAGTTTGGGGGCACAATACTCTTTGGGAACCCCGGTTTGTGTCCTCAAAAACAGTATTGTGTCGCCATATTTCTCAAAGGGAAAAAAATAGTATGTCCCTATATTTCTTGTGGTTTTGTTGTTGCTCTGCTAGAGAATAGAGTGGAGGCGACAATGTTTGCATTTGAAAAAGACTCTTTGGCCGAGCGCGAAGAGGCTGAGGGCTATACTGAGCAGCTGAGGGGGCGGACCGACATGGGGCGTGAGCGTGTGGAGCTTGCGCGGGAGCGGACTCGGTTGGCCAATAAGCGAACGTTTTTGGCGTGGTGTCGCACCGCGTTGGGATTTATGGCGTTCGGATTTTTGCTTGAAAAAATAGGTATATTTTTTCTCACAGAACATCTTACTTCCTCCAAAGTGCTTTTGCAGGAGCTTGGCTATTTGGGGAAATTGGCCTTTGTCGGCGGTCCCGTGCTGATCGTGCTGGCGGGATGGAGCTTCATCCGATTGGAACGGGAGTTGGGTTTTAAAAAGAGCAATGCACTTTTTTTCGCGACCATGATGGTGTTTTGTTTATTTGTGTGCGCGGCCGTTCTCTTTGTGTTCAAGATATAAGCTGCCCGTGTTCCGCATTATTCTCGTCGTTCCCCCTTGTCAGCTTGTTTTTCCGTTTAAAAAATCGGAAAATCTGTAACATCTGGGGGCAAAAAGGAATTTGCATCTTACCGAAATGGAAAGATGGTAAATCACAAGAGCCAACTCGGTGTGAATACGTTTGTGAAATATGGTAACAGGTCGGATTATTTGGCCAGGATTTTGAGGAGCAGGTCACCTGTTATTGGGCCGAGTTTCTTGCCCAATCCTTTGAGGCGTATGGGGCGGCCAACAACAAAGTCGTGGGGAAGGGTCACTTCGATGGTTTTGGGGCCTTTCGTGAATTTTTGTTCAACGGTGATGCGGATTTTTCTGCCCGGTATCAGGGTGCGGGCCGGGTAGTATACGGTTTGTTCGTGGTCCATCTGATGTTTGAACCACGACTTTATGGAGCCGCTGAATCCATTGGTGAAGTCGAGATTGACCGTTCGGTCTCCCCAATGGAGTTGGAGTTTTTTCTTTTTCAACTCCAACGGTCCTTTGTAGCCGGGTTGTTCTTTGCGTATGCGGCTATAAATGTCTTCAAAAACCTTCTTGGCAAAAGGGTCGCCAAGGATGGTCTGCAACACTTCTTCTTCCTTGTAGTAGAATTTTTGTTGTCTGGATCGTGTGGAGGAGGGCTTTTTCTGTGCTTTGGTTTTGGACGTGAAGGATGCTTGTCCCTGTTGCTTTGCATAGGCCTTTGCTCCTTGCGATTGGCTGGACCGGGAACGGGCAGAGGAGGGTGCGGATGCGAATTTCTGGCTGGAACCGTTGTTCTCGAGCAATCCTTTGGCAATAACGTATGCTTCGTTTATTTCCCTGAATCGGGCACTGGCAGAGGGGGTGTCGTTCAGGTCCGGGTGATATTTGAATGCGAGTTTGCGAAATGCTGATTTCACGTCATCCAGATTGGCTCCAGAATCAAGTTGGAGTACTCGTAAGCATTGCTGGAGTGTCATGTCAGCCTCGTTTGGATGAGTCGTCTGCAATCAGGGCATTGGGTGATGAGTCGGAATCATAGCGTACAAGGTCTTCATCGTGCAAATACTGCTTGCCTTGTTTCACGAATCCCTTGTGCCCCGCCTTGGGATTGACGCCGGGGCAGTACTCCTGAATCATTTCCCAGCTCATTGCATCGACAAGATTGCCGCGGAAAAAAGGCCATGCGCGGCAGATATCCGGTCTGCCGGGATGTACGCCACAGCCGTTTTTGAAAAAAATGCAAAATCCATCATCACCGGTGATGAGATGGAGTTTGCCGCCTCTTTTTTCGGTATATTTTTCGACCAGTTTTTCGACGGATATTTTGAGATAGTGCGCAAGTCGTTTTTGGTCTTTGCCGGTCATGACGATGCCGCCTTCACCGTGGCAGCAGTGCCCGCACATCTGGCATACAAATGCATCAACGCTCATCGACAAAATCCAAATCGTTGTAGTTCAACCTTGAGGCAGCGGTCTTCAATGATCGTCATGCCGCTGGTTGCCAAAATGTCGTGTACTTCCGGGCTGACGATTCCGGTTTGCATCCAAAAGAGTTTGGGCAGCGGGTTCATTGCAAGGACTTCGCGCGCATGATCCGGGCAAAATTGTGCGTTGCGAAACAGATCAACCACATCAACGGGAGTTGGAATCTGGTCGACGGTTTTATACGTTTTCAATCCCCAGACGTTTGAGCGGGCGGGGTGCACCGGGATAATTTCAAAGCCCATGCCCATGAGTGCCCGTGCCACATCATCGACTGGCCGACCGGGTTTGTCGACGGCACCGATGACGGCAATGGTCTTGACCTCATGGAGCAGTGCGGCCAGCTCTTTGTCATTATACAGCATATTTCTATCCTTAGTTATCGGTCGCGCTCTTGTGGTCTTCTATGCATACGCGGCTTCAAAAATGGCAACGACGTCGTCATGGCTCATGGAGACAGGGGTGATGTCGAAGAGTGCCCCCATGGTGGTGAGGGCGTTTTCTGCCAGTGCCGGAATCTCCTCGCGGGTGACGCCGTAGTCCGAGAGTTTTTCATCACCGAGTCCGATATCGTTGATGAGTCTGTCGAGAGAGTCAAGGAAGGCCACGCCGGGAATATCCTCTTCCAGATTCTCTTGCAACGTATCTCCCATGGCAAGGGCGAGATCGGCAAGTCGTTCTTCTCCCCGTGAGGCAAGGAATCCGAAGTAGGCTTTGGAAAGTAACGTTAATCCGGCTCCGTGCGGCAGATCAGGATGGAATGCCGACAAGGCATGCTCCAGTGAATGTTGGGAAATGCAGGAAGAATAGGATTCACACAATCCGGCTGCGGAAGCGCCCCAAGCCATGATAGTACGTGCTTCGAGATCGTCGCCGTGGGCAACGGCTTCAGGTAGCGTGTGGGCAATCAGATGGACGGCCTCCAGAGCCAGCATGTCGCTGGTTGGTTGGCGACAGGTGGCGAGATATGCTTCTACTGCGTGGAAAAAGGCATCCATACCGGTATAGGCTGTTTGTTTGGGCGGGACGGAGAGCATGAGTTTCGGGTCAACGATGGAAAGAGTGGGAAAGGTTGAGTCGTTGCCCCAGCCGACTTTCTCGGCACAGTTGTCTTTGGTGATAACGGTCCATGGGTCGGCTTCGGTACCGGTCCCCGCAGTGGTGGGGATGGCGACTATGGGCAATGCGTCCTTTTCTGGCTCTTTGCGACCGCCTGTTCCCGACGGCATATAGTCCCAATACCATCCGGTGTTCCGTGCCATGAAAGCGATGGCTTTGGCTGAATCGATAGAGGAGCCGCCGCCAAGGCCGACCACGAAGTCGACGTTGTTTTCACGACAGATGGCTGCGGCATCCTCAATGTGATTTGACGTCGGGTTGGGCTTGATTCTGTCGTAGACAATGGTTTGAACATCCTGCTTGGACAACAGGCTTTGTACCCGGGAGAGATAGCCGAGTTGGACCATGATTCCTGATTCCCCGATGACGACCATGGCTTTTTTGCCACGAGGCAGGTGAGGGGTTGCGCCGAGTTGGTCAAGGGTGTCCGGGCCGAAAATCAGCCGTGTGGGCATGTAATATTGAAAATTGAGCATGCGTTCTCCTTGAAAGACCCTATTTCTTCCACGACTTCAAGATGTTTTCGAGTTGCGTTTTCGTAAAGATGTCTCGAACGACCATCGGCGTTCTGCTCGCTTTCCCGGTGGGAATCATGGCGGCTGTCGGAATGGACATGGACCCCAGTGCCTTGAGCAAGGCTTCTGTTTCGACACTGTCTTCCGTCATGTCCACTTTGATGAAGGTGACACCATACTTCTTTTTCCAGCGGCGGACGTTTGAGGGAGTCAGCACGGTTGCTTCCAAGGCCTTGCAGGTTGGACACCAGTCAGCAGTAAAGTCCAAAAATATAGGTTCGTTGCCTATGCGTTGGCTCAATTCTTTTGCATTGAACGGTTCCCATACCGTGGTTTCTTGCTTCGGTATCGTCAATATGATCAGACAGGCCAGCAGGGCGAGGGTGAATATACGGACTCCCCATTTTTTGTTGAAATCGGACTGGTTGGTTCTCTTGATGAGCCAGCCGCCGAAAAGTATTCCCCAAAGGGGAGCAAGGATGCGCAACGAGGCACTGCCGAGGGCTATGGAAACCAGATAGAACGCTGTTGCCACCAAAAAAAACGCGATGCCTTTTTCCACAAATTCTATCCATGGGCCGGCTTTGGGCAGATACCTGGACAGGCGTGGATTGATTATCAGCAGGATATAGGGGGAGGCCATACCGATACCGATTGAAATGAATACGGTTGCGATGACGGTTGGCCCCTGAACAAGAGCCCAGCTCAACACGCCACCGAGAAACGGCCCACTGCACGGCGTGGCGAGCAAGGTTGTCAGGTTGCCTGTAAAGAACGCTTTTACTCGTGGATTCTTGCTTTCTTCGCCGAATTTAAGGTCAATGATGGGCAGGTGGAACAGGCCAAACAGGCTGAGGGAGAGGAGCAGGATAACTCCGGCAATGCCAAGGACGAGCCATGTTTTTTGAAAAAGAGCCCCCCAGGCCTGTCCGGTTATGCCCAGGGCAATGGCAAGGCCGAGAAAAAAGGCCAGAACGCCCAGTGCAAAAAACGCGTTATGTTCACGGAATTGGCGAATCCGCTCTTCTTCGGTTTTAGCATTGCTTGAATTGAGGAGGGCAGAGAGTTTCAAGCTGACCACAGGCAGGACGCAGGGCATGACGTTTAAAATAAGACCGGCCAAAAGTCCCATTAATATGGCGGACAGCAGGCCTGTTACTTCCAATCCCGGTTGCAGGTAGCGGGGAGTGAATTGCCAGTCAGCGGTGTCCGGTTTGACGGGCGCATCACATTCCATGCTTTGCATTTCGGAAACAACCGGCTTCGTCAGGTGGGAGAAATCGGGCCACCATGCCTGGCTTTCAGCGGACGGTAGCGAATTGGCCTCCATGTCCGGTGTGCCGAATGTGATATCTTTGCGGACCGGTACGCATTTGGTCGGATGGCACAGGAGCAGGTCCAGTCGAATGGCGATGGGAAAGATCGGAGCTTGTGTGGAAGCGGCTATAAAGATTGTCGTGCCGGGTTTGTAGATATTAATGGTTGTTCCCGGCTCAAAGGTATTGGGCTTGGCAATGGGGGCCGGGTAGAATGTCACTATTTCGGCTCCGCTGGCCGTTGTTCCGGTTATTTGGGTCGGTTTGCCCATTCCCCCTGGTTTGTCCGCATAGGTGTACCAGTCCGGCTCCATGTCCAGAGTCACGGCCAGGAGCACCTTGTCGGCGTTGAGCTGAAATGCCTTGACAGTCGTCGTGAGAGGACCTTTTTGGGGCGTATCCTGTGCATAGGAAACACGCACACAAAGCGTAACGAGAAATATTAAAAACAATGTGCGATATGGCTTGGTTAGCTGCATAGAGGCGTATTTTGTAAAAAGTGTATTTTGTAGTTGACAAATGCAGGTCTGACTTATAGATATTCTTTCCGTTAAGCGCAAGTGCGATCAACACGGAGTGGGTCACTAGCTCAATTGGCAGAGCAGCGGACTCTTAATCCGGAGGTTCAAGGTTCGATTCCTTGGTGACCCACCACTTAGTAAAAACAAGGACTTAAAGGCAGTTTCAACGTGCTCTTTAGTCCTTTTTTTGTGTCTTTTTTGCCTCTATTAATTTTTTGCCCCCTACTGCCCCCCTATTGGGAGGTGTCTTGGTCGCTTCCTGTCGCTGGTCAACGGCCGGTTTCCCCCTGTTGCCCCCCTATTGGGAGGTGTCTTGGTCGGTGAGTTGCTTCCAACCCCTTTACGCACCTGATTGCGCACCTGCTTGGGTGGGGTGCTGGCCCTCATCTTGGGCATGATTGCCCGATTTAGCCATATCAAAAATATCGTTGAACTCTTCGTTGAGTCCATACCGCAAATGCAGGAGTTCTTCAGTCGTGTGCCGGCGCGATAACTCCCTGGCTTGTTAGCAGGTCTACCACTTCTGTTACGGGCAGGCCGACCACGTTGGTGTATGAGCCGCTAATGGCTTTTACCAGGAATGTGCCGATTCCCTGAATTGCATAGGCTCCGGCCTTATCCATAGGTTCGCCGGTGTCGATGTATCCCGTGAGTTCCGCATCGGTTGAACGACGCATGTCCACATCGGTCGATACGGCTTGGGTTATGATTGTACCACCGGGGAGGAGGAGACTGAAAGCACTTATTACCTGATGGGTGTTTCCTGAAAGTTGTCGCAGTTTGGCCAATGCGTCTGCTTTGTCTTTGGGTTTTCCCATGATCTTTTGTCCAAGGGCAACGATGGTGTCGGCCCCCAGGGTCGGGTGGTTCGGGAAGTGGGTGGCGACGTCACGGGTTTTCATTTCAGCCATACGTTTGGCGTATTGTTTTGGTGTTTCGTGCGGCTCAGGGGCCGGTTCGTCAAGTTGGCTGGGATGAATGATACAATCCAACCCCAAATCGTAGAGTAATTCTTTTCTTCGCGGTGATCCTGACGCCAGGACAAATGTTTCAAGATTCGTGAATGGTCCATTTTGGTGTTTCAACATAACGCCTTTTTTTCTCTCATAATCGCCGGGTCGTCAATGAGTCTTCCTGATGAAACGTTGTCGATGCCAAGTCGCAGAGAGCGTTGAAACGCCAGGAGTGAAAAATCAGAGAAGAACGCCTGGAACGCTACGGGGGGCGGGGAGAAGAAGGACGCATGGAGTCACGGGGGTGGGGAGAGGGAAGACGCATGGAGCCTCACGGTGTCGGGGGAGAGGGGGACGCATGTAACTTCGTGCGGTCGGGAAGAAGGACGCATAGAATTTTACGTTATCGGGTAAAGGGGAGACGCATGGGATTTTACGTGGTCGGGGAGCAGGAATCCGTATAGCTTGGCGGTTTTTTTTGACACAGTGAGTGCCCAGAAAAAGAACAATCTGTCCAGGTTGGTGCACCCCTGAGCGAAGCGAACCCAAAAAGTTCTGGAGGGTGTCGGGAACCTCTTTCTTGAAAGAGGTTCCCGACCCGTCGGAGACATCTGCCACGGGGCGTCAGCTGAGAGCGAAGTGGAGTGCTGGCCTTCCGGTGTTTCGTGACATAACCCAGCGGGAACAATGCTATATGTGTTTATAATAAAGGCTTTTTTTGAGGCCTCTTTGAGGCGTGAAGTGGTAAAGATGTGGACAATATGGTGCTGAATCAATGTGTTTCAAATTGTTATCTTGTTGCACTATGTATGTTGACTGGCAAAAATCACTAGGAATTATCCACCATGAGTATTGTAATGGCTTGACTTTTAGTATAATTAAACATATAGAATATACAGAGTGGTTTTTGTCCACCTCTTTTGAGTGATTTTGGGATTGTCAATTTGGACAAGGGGTTGGCTTCGACATGGCTGAAATTGAGCCGTGTGACAGGGATGTCAATGAAGACGCCGAAAGAAGAACTTATTGTCAAAGGCTAATGATTAGAGTAGGTAACGCCTTGTTTTACATGCCTACAAGTGCAGTAGCTGAAATTCCCGGCTGTATATGCTGGGGCACTGCCGGGCACGAAAGGGTGTTTGCGTGTAAAAGAATTTTTAAATAAAGCAGTTTTTCGATGCGACAGTATTCAAACACGCATAAATGGTATTTGGCCATATCCGTCGGGATACTTCTGGGGCTTGCCGGTGCTATCTGGTCCAGTTTCGATTTTATTGTGGCCCTGTACAAGACCTCGGTGCCCATCAATTCGGCCATTATCGGCGTGATCTGGGGGAGCGTGTGCCTGGCTATGTGGTATATTATCTCCGCCTGCCGAGACATTGCGGTTTTTAATCAGTTCACCGAGTGGTGCGAGGATCCAGAAGGCGTGGACTTCGACATCGAACGAATGAAGTACGGCTTCCTGAGCGTTGTGTTGCGTCCTATCATCAGTTCCATCCAGGCCCATGGTTCGGCTTTGGTTCATTCCACCAGTGAGACCCGCTCCATGGTTGAGGGGTTTGAGCAATCCGTTTCCACTCGCGCCAAGCTCGTTTCTTTCCTGGGCGGCTTTTTGGTTCTGCTTGGTCTACTCGGAACCTTCCTCGGCCTGACCATCACCCTGCAGGCCATGGGGGGGATCCTCAACAAGCTGGCTGGTGGACTGCAAAATGCGTCCAACGACTCCATTCTTCAGGTCATGGTGTCTCTCATCGTTGGCCTCAAGGAACCTATGGGCGGCATGGGAACCGCATTTTCCACGTCTTTGTTCGGCCTGGCCGGAAGTGGCGTGGTCAGCATCCTGTCCGTGATTCTTGGCCGCGTCCACGAACTCCTCAAGCGAAACCTGGAAGGTTGGTTGAGCGATCAGGTCCGCCTTTCCAGGCTCGACGAAAGGGACGACGGACTGAACTTTCCCACCGAAGGCGATTTGCCTGAGCAGTTGCAGGCCATTGCCGTTCAGCTTGCCTCTTCCGACAGCAAAACGGTTGCCGCGCAGGCGGAGTCCAATAAGTTCCTGCTGGAAATGACCATCCAGCAACAGCAGGCTGCGGAAATATTCCGTTCGTTGCGCGACCAGGCTGTTGAAACACAGAAAGGGATCGCGCTCGGCAACGAGCTCGTCGGGCGTCTTGTCAAGGATAGCCGACAGCAGATTTCCCTGATGAAAGACCTTCTGGAACGGTTTGAAAATGCAAAGGAGTAGCCCGTATGCATGCGATCTTTTTTTTCTGGCCGGAGGCGTCTTTTCAAGGGCGGCCTTTGTGTGTGCATTGGGACTTGTCCTCCTCTGGCCTTTGGCCGGTGCCTGGGCGCAAGCACTTGACGTGGGTGTTGCCGAAAAGCGGGGGGTCGAGGAAATCCGGGCGGTCGATCAGGGCACTGTCACGCCGCCAGCTTCCGACGCTGATGGAGCTCTCACCGACATCCCCACGAATGACGTCGGGTACACCGGGGCAGACAAAATTGACTTCCTCAACGAAGGGAGCGGATCGTCTGCCCATACCCTGCCGTCCGGCTCGATCATCGGGGAGGGGGTGCCTATGACCCTTGAGCGGGCGTGCCAACTGGCCGTGCAGAACCATCCGCGCATCGTCACCTCAGAGGCGGACCTGGACGAAGCAGAAGCCGACTTCGGCATTGCCCGTAGTGCCTACTATCCGAGGCTGGACTGGCTGACCAAGGTTGGCCCGTCGCGTGAGCTCGACACCGGCAACCAGGAATACGGTGATACCGCCATGCAGATTGTCCAGAAGATTTATAAATTCGGTGGTATCAGGGATGCCGTGGCCAGTGCCCGGTTGCGCTACCAGTCTGCTCAACTCGCTCATGCCCGGACCGAGGAGGACATCGCGGTTTTGGCCATCAACGCCTATCTCACAGTGCTTCAGGCTCAGGAACAGGTGCGGGTCTATGAGGGAGCGTTGCAATTTTACGAAAAGCTCCTGCATTCTTTTGAGGTCCGATACGCGGGCGGTATATCTTCCCTGGCCGATGTCCAGAAAGTGGAGGTTTCCCTGCGCGACGCTGAAGCTCAGTTAGTGGCCCAGAACGAGCAGTTCAGCACGTCACGAAGTTTGTTGGAAAATGTTTTGGATACGCCCGTTTCTTCTGTCGAGCCCAACGTGGACCTGTTGCGGGTCTCCATTGACGGTTCCATAGAGGAGTCCTATCGTCGAGCCCTGGATTCCAATTTGAATCTTCAGGCCATGGCCATGGAGGTCTCGGCTCAGGAGAGGAGCGTGGGCGAGATTAAGGCTGAATACTATCCGGTCATCGGAGGCAGGTTGCAGGTCAAAAATGAGTTTCAGCGGTTTAAGGCGTGGTACAAATTCACCCAGACCGCCGAGGCGCAACTGACCGTGGATTGGAATCTGTTCAACGGTTACGCCACAACCAATAAAGTCAAGAAGAGACAGGCCGCACTGCGCCGTCTAAGGGCGAACAAGCGGGGAGCGGAACTGGAGATCAAGAACGTATTGACCGATGCCTGGAATGCCTACACCTCCTCTGCCGAGGAGTACAAGCTGGCCAAGGAAGCGTTCGACTCAAGCGTCAGCCTCATGAGTCTGTACTTGAGCGAATTCGACCTCGGAATCAGGACGTTGCTCGACCTGACCGCAGCCCGTGAGGGGCAAACCAGTGCTGCGGTCCGCGAAGTGAATGCTCGTTTCCGGCGCATCCAGGCCGCATTAAATATTTTACTTGAAGAGGGGCGGCTGGAAAGCTCGCTCAAGTTGCCATTGGGGCGCAATGCATTGACGCATCCATAACGTAATGGAGATCGACATTATGGCACAGAAGATTACGAATGAAACGACTCAGCGGACCACGCCTGCCATTTCTTTTACAGTAAATGGGGCGCCAGACGACTACCGCTATGTCCTGCGCGGAGCCGATCTTGTACTTATTGACCGGAACAATACGGAACACATCTTCCTCTTCGTGGGGAACATCATGAGTTTGGACGGTCAGGTGAACGTGACCTTTTCCAATGGGTCTACCCTGCGTTCCCACGACCTGTTCAAACGGGCTGAAATGGTCGATGTCGACACTTTCTATGAAGAGGAGATCCAATGGGACGCGCGCAACGAAGATCCCGATGATGACAGTGTTGGCAACACCTCTGACCCTGACGGTGAAGAAGTGGATTCGGCCATGGCTAAGGAGGAGGCTCAAAACGTCCAGGCGCTCGTCACTCCCAATGTCAAAGAACAGCTTATGCAGGCACTCCATAAGGCCAACGAAAACACCAGTCGCCACACCAGCGAAGCCTTGCCCAACGACAACGTGTCGCCTGAAGTGAACACGAACACCACCGACAAGCAGCTGGGGGCGGACCAGAAGGAGCCGGAACCGATCCCGCAGTTGACCGCCCCCGCCATCTACCTGACCGACGAGACCAACTCCGGGGACACCAATGACACTGTTACGAATATTCTTTCTCCCCACATTCGGGGCGAGGCCTACCCTGGCGCGGCTCTGACGTTTCTGGTTGACGGTACACCGGTGGGCACGGGAACGGCCCCTGAAAAGGGCGAATTTGAGTTCATCGTGCCTGAATCGTATGGAGATGGTACCCACACTGTCCAGGTGCAGGCGTCCAAGTTTGGCCAGCTCGTGGAATCGAAGATCATGCCGCTGGTCATCGACACCACGGCTCCTGAGTTGCCGTCCATTGATCTGGCCCCCGGTTCAGATACCGGCGAGTCGGATTCGGACCGAATCGTCAACGACCCCAGGCCGATCCTGGCGGGTTCCTACCCCAACGGCAACACATCCGAAGCCGGGGCCACCCTGACCGTGGAGGGGCGGCTGTCCGGCACCGAGGATTTCCTGGCCATCGGTACCACCACGGTGCAGGAAGACGGAACCTGGACCTATCAGCTACCCGCAGGCGCGAGCCTGGCCGACGGTTCCTATGATTTCCGTCTTTCGGCCGTGGACGTGGCGGGAAACGCGTCGGTGGGTAACTCTTCCATTCTCAGCGGTGTGACGATTGACACCCAGGCTCCGCTCCTGAACGATACGTTGAATCTGACCGTGGACTCGGACAACGATGTCATGCCCGGCACGGACAGCGACTACATCACCAGCGACAACCAGTTTGCGCTTTCCGGCACGGCCAACAACGACGCCATTGTGCGGGTCTACCTGGACGACACCCTTGTCGGCGAGACCACACCGTCAGGCGGTTCGTGGAGCTTTGACGCGGGCGCATTTGATTTCGGCTCCATGTCCGTGGCCGGAAACAATGCGGTCCTGGCCGACGGGAGCTACGCCCTGAAGGTCGTTGCCTTTGACCAGGCGGGCAACCAAAGTGCTCCTGTAGAGCAGGCTCTGGTCATCGACACCGCCATCAGCGAGCCGGTCATCTCCATCGACGGCATGGTCGGGTCCGAAGACGGGCTCTATTACATCGGTGAGGTCAATCCCGATTTCACGATCAGTGGCGAAGCCTATTCCTCCGGCACGTTTTCGCTGGTGGACACGAGCACAGGCCTGCCCGTGGCCGACGACATTGCGGTGCGCTGGGACGCAAACACCAATTCCTACTCCTTTGCTTCGCCAGCCACCCTGGCCGAGGGCGTGTATGAAGCCTCCTTCACCAACATTGATGCCGCAGGCAACACTGCGTCCACTTCCATCCGGTTCCAGGTGGATGCCGCGCCCCCGCCGAGTCCGATCCTGTCCATTGAGGATACCGGTTCGCCCCAACCGGGCAATCCCGTCACCAACCGTCCTGATTTGATCATCTCTTTTGCCCCGGGGGCCAACACCGAGAACATCCATGAGGTCAGGGTTTATCTGGACGGCAACAACCCGCCGGACCTGGAGAACGACACCTATTTCCAGGCCACCCGACAGGGGGCTTCCTGGGTTCTTTCCCCTACCTTCAATCTGGCACTGCGTACCGCCCTGAATGAGGGATATGACGGTACCCAGGCGCAACATTCCTACACTGCGGTGGTCATTGACCGGGCTGGCCGTACCGACAAGGAAGACGGGGAAGCGTATGAAACCAGTTCTTTTGTCTATGATACGCAGCCTCCGAGCATCCAGGATGTGGATCTGATCACCGACGCCAACAATCCGGATTTTGACGGCCTGTCAGATGACTATCTTGTGGAATTGGATAACCCTGCCCTGACCGCCCAGGATCGGGCCGTGGTGGACACCGTGGGCGACCCCATATATGTGGTACCTGTGAACCCGACCTTTGGCGGTTCGTGCGAGGTGGGTTGCGATGTTACCGTTATTCTTGGCGACGATATCAATACCGATCAGAACCAAACCTTCCGTCCGGCTACGGACTCCTGGAGCATCCGCTTTGGTGACACCGCGCAAGGCGAGACCTTTGCTCTGGAAAAGGATGCCATGAACAAGGTGACCATCTCGTCCAAGGACCAGGCCGGGAATGTCAGTCAGAAGGTCATCTACATCAAGGTGGCTGGTGATCCACCCGTTGCCCCGTCCATTGATTTGGTGGACGCCTACAACACTGGCGACGTCAATGACGACATCACCCGTGGCGTGGACGACGACACCGTTGCGGACCAGACAGATCGGGACGGCCTGATCCAGTTGCACGGCAACGCGCCCGGCGCGGCTTATGTGGTCGTTTCCTACGTTGATGACAACGGTGACACCGTGACCCTGCAGACCCCCACAGGCTCTACCCACATCCCGGTTTCGGAGAGCGTTTGGGAATCCCCCGGCGTGACCCTGATCGACACCGCCACCACGACGCACCAAGGCACGGCGTACACCTTTTCCGTGGTGGCCTATGACGCGGCCAACCAGCCGTCGTCCACCTCTACCTATACGGTGACCCTGGATCGATCCACAACCACGCCTACCCTGGAGCTCGAATCCGATTCTTCTGGCCCGTCTGGCTATAACACGCTGGACTACGGTGCTGGTGTGACTGGCTCCACAGACCACCGCACGAGCCTGTCCGTTGAGGGAGACGTGCTCACCTTGAGCGGCGTCAATGCCGAGGACGGGGCCACGGTCTGGCTGGTCCACACCTTTAACGGCGTGGCCCAGGAGCTCAACTTTGCCGAGTTCAAGGACACCGTCCTGATGACTGGCGGGGAGACCGGGGCGTGGTCCATCGACCTGGATGCCCTGGATAATCGGTTCCTCAATTTCAGACAGGACGGGGAGCATACCTTTGTGGTGCGTGCCACAGATCCTGCCGGGAACGTGGTTGACAGCGCGCCTTTGACGGTCTCCTTCGACTCGACGGCTCCGACCGTCGGGAACGAGGCACTTACTATGAATGTCAACAGTTCGCTCGACGAGCGATTCATCATAGCCAATCCCGCCCTCGACAGCCTGGACGATGTTTATGCCACGGACACCCTGACTCGAATCCCTGACTTTACCCTGACCGGCTCACTGGATGCCGAGGTTACGGACGAGGCGGACAATGTGGCCGTACGTGTGTTTCGTGATTCCTTCCAGGTCGGTGTGGCTAACGTGGTTACGGACAGCCAGGGCAATGTCTCCTGGGAATATAATTTTTCTTCGGGCCTGGCCGATGGGTTGCGCGAGGACTACACCTTCCATGTGGAAGTGACGGATCGGGCCGGGAACACCACCGTGGGTAACGAGATTACCATCACTGTGGACAGAACTCCGCCGACCATCTCCAACTTTGAACTGCGTGATGCGGACGACTCCTTCTATGACGCCGGAGACCCGGCCGATGATCTGGGCACGGATTCCGACAACTACACCAATTCCCCGTCTCTGACCCTGGTAGGCCAGTCAGACGTGGCTGCCCCGGTGCTTCTGGAATATTCTTTGGACGGCGGCACCACCTACACCGCCCTTTTCGCCATCCCTAACGGGAACCAGGCAGACGGCGGGGTGAGGCCGAACGGGTCGTCCTGGAATCAAGATGGTGCGGGCAACTGGACCTATACCGTGAGTGCCGATGATCTGATCAACGGACTCGGCACCACGGCTACCGAGTCGGTTCTGTTCAGGGCGACCGCATCCGATGCGGCGGGCAATGAAGTTGCCGATTCCTTTGCCGTGTCCGTTGACCGGTTGCTTCCTTCAGGTACGACCATCGACATGGTGGACACATCCGATTCCAGAGACATTCTGGGTGGCCCTCTCGGCGAGGCGAGTATCGGAACCAGTGATGACAACCGAACCAGGAACGACGTCATCGAACTCACCGGTAAGGCCGAGGCCGGAACACGGGTGGAAATCTACCGCGTGGACCCTGGTAGCGACTACAGCGAGAACAGTCGCGGCACCCTGCTTGACGTGGTCACCGCTGACGGCCAGACCGGCGCGTGGAGCCTGAATCACGTATTTGGAGGAACGGACGGTGATGGTGAATACGATTTCGCGGCCGTGGCCGTGGATCGCGCGGGCAACCGTAGCCAGGTTGCCATCCTGTCCGTGCACCGTGATACCGTGGTGGAGACAACACCGTTCATGGGCATCAACGAGAACAGCAACACCAATGACGCCAACGGCGTGGGTGCGGGCAACGCAGTGGATAATCCGCTGGTCACGGCAGGCACATACAGGATGAACGCTGATGGGACCACCTATCTTGACAAGTCTTCCATCACCATCGAGGGCAATCTCGCGGGGTATGACGAGGCCGTCGATCCCGTGGCTGCCTATGTGTATGAAAGCGGCAATCTCATGGGCAAGGCGACAATCACCGGGACGGCCTGGAGCTTTGATGTGACCACGCTCGTGGACGATGCCTCTTACGTCTACACCCTCAAGGTGGAGGACAGTGCTGGTAATGTGACGGAGAGCGCGCCATTGTATGTTCACATCGACTCCAGCACCGTTGCTCCCACCGTGGACCTCATCGAGGCGGACGATACTTCGGGTGCTTATTTTTATGAGGATACAACCACGCCCCTGGCTGGAACCTCCGATAACGTCACCAATCCGAATCAAGGCCAATCCAATCAAAATAACGTGAACAATGCCTTTACTCTGGAAGGCGACGTGGCCGAAGCAGGTAGCGAGGTGACGTTGTTCGTGGCGCATGCTTTGGATGACGGCACCTATTCCCCCTACCAGGCAGTGACTGGTAGCGTGACCCAACCCTCAGGCGCGGGCACGAGTTGGCATTGCACGGTGCAGGATGCGGACCTGTTTGCGGGCGACGGCAACTATCGCTTCATGGTGGAGGCCAAGGACCAGTCAGGCAACACGGCCAGCAAGACCATCGATATCCAGGTGGACTCGCTCGCACCGAGCCTCCTGGAATCGCAGGAACTCTGGCTGGACAATGACAGCGGCGTCATGGATTGCAAGACCAACGCGGACTTTCTCGACCTGCGCGGAAAGTTGACCGACACTACAGACCGCGACATCGTGCTCTACATCAAGCAGGGAACTGGCGCCCCCATTGAAGTGACTGACATCAACTGGGACACCGGTGAATGGCATTTTGACTATACATATCAGGAACACGGCTCAGGTGGTTCCCAGCTACCTGAAGGCGACTACTCCTTCACTCTCTATGCCGAGGACCGGGCGGGCAACCTGACCACCTATCCCCCGGCAGGCACGTATGATATCGAAATTGATCGCACCCTGTCCGCGCCATCCATCTCTCTGGCTCCAGAATCCAATACGTTCGGCGGCCCGGCCCGCGTGGACGCAGATGGGGACGGCCTGCCCGACGGTGCCAGTGACGACTATACCGGCTATGTGGCGGCCAACGGCACCGCCCTGCGTTTCGACATCCAGGCGGACGTTGATTCCACAGTGTCCGTGTATCTGAAGGATCCGAACAATAACACGCCCGTGAATGTGAACTCGCTCGACGACCTCGGTGGTGCCTATGAGCTTAAGGGAGCCATAAGCTATGATACTACTCAGAACCGCTGGAATCCGTTTATTTTTGACGGCTCGTCCTACCAGAATGACACCAATGAGGTGACACTGCTCGTGCTTGCCAGCGACGGCAGCCAGGTCAGCTACCAGTCCTACACCTTTACTCTGGACGACGAAAACCCCGTGGCCGTGGGCAACAAGATCGATTGGGCTCCTGGTAACTCCTCTGCCACGCACATCACCAACGGCACCGAAGTACAAAATGCCACCAATGGCAAGAGCGTGGTTCTTTCTGGCAAGATTGACGGGGAAGGGCAGGCTGATGTGACCGTGGAGATATTCGGGGCGACCAAGTCCACGCTTAACGGAACCTTCGGCGCCCGTACCTCACTGGGCATGGCAAGTGTCGATGCAGACGGCAACTGGACCTTTGAAGCTGGTTCGGCCGTCGTTCCTATTGTCGAAGCATTCCATGAGTTCACCGCCCGCTTTGAGGACCGGGCCGGGAATATGTCCGAGGTCACTATGAGCGAGGTTCTGGTGGACCGTTCCGCGCCAGCGACTCCGGGGTTGGCCATGGTGGGAACTCAAAACACCGACTATACCGATGGCCTGACCGAGACTAACGGCGATGGCTATTATGTGGATGACCAGGGAACGTTTCCCCCTGGGGATGATATCTATTATAATGATAATAACAGGGTAGAATTTCAACTCGACAATCTGGAGACTCTGCCCGGCTCGTTCCTGACCGTCGTCATTGACAATGACTCGAATTCATCCACAACGATTGTTCCCACGGGAGGAACCTACACCTACACTCCGCCAACCCTTGATGACGGCACTCATTTCATTGAGGCATTTGTCACCGATGCGGCCGGAAATGTGTCCGAGACCTCGACCATCCACTTTGTGGTGGACACGCAGAATCCCGTCATCGATAACGTAGTTCTGGACCCGGCATCCAATACCGGTAGCGCAGACGACACAGCAGACCCCGTGACAAAGGCTGAAGATCCTGATATTATAGGACATTCCGAAGCTCATGCCGCCATTACCGTCGAAGTGCGGGATGACAAGGGCACGGCGGACACCAGTGACGACACGGTCTATGAAATGGAGACCATAGCTAATTCGGACGGCAACTGGAGCGTCACCGTCGAAGACATTGCCACTGGCGAGTACGATGTGTCCGTGGAGGCTATTGACCGTGCCGGAAATACCTCTCTGGAAACGAATGTTACCTCATTTGAGGTGAATCGGGACGTGGATATCGTGGCGAACTCTTTCCAAATGGTGGAAAATGCGGCCAACGACACAGGATTCCTGGTTGACGACAGGTACACCAACAACCGTGCTCCGAGCTTTTCCTGGCAGAGTAACGAGGATGTGGTCGCCACGTTCATCTTTTATAAGGACGGCATCAACACCCCTTACCATACGCTGGAACCCAAAAGTTCCGAGTTGAGCACTTCGGGCAACACGACAACCTGGACCCCGTCCTCCTCTACCCTCAACCTGGGTGATGGCAAGTACACGGTCAAGGCTGTCTTCACCGATACCGAGGCCGGCAACGAGACCGCTCCCGATGACAACACCGTTGACTTCATTATTGACGGGACTTCCACGGCATTGTCCGCAACACTGAACACGGATTCAGGCATCCAGGACGACTGGGTGACGAACCTGGCCAACATCGGCAGTGGTGACATGAGCCTTCAGATCACCGCGCCTTCGGGCACTGATCCGAAAACGGATGTGCGTGTCCAGGTCTTTCGTGTGGGCGAGGACGGTAACCGTACCCTGTTGACACCAACGAACGCCACTAATCCGTATGTTGAACTCCACGATACGGAGCAGATAAACTACGACATGGCCGCGAGTAGTTTCCCCAAGGGCGACAACAAGCTGATCATCGTCTCCACGGACCTGGCCGGTAACACCACCGAGATAGAGCGGATCGTGACCGTTGACACCGAAGTGGATGCCGGAGAGGTGTCCCTGGCCCAGGCCTCCAACACCGGAGTGTATGCCAGCGACGGCGACTTCATCGACAACAAGACGAGTGACGCCACCCCGCGTCTGGTGGGCACGACCGAGGCCAACTCCACCGTCGATCTTTACTTGGGAGACCCGGATAGTGGCGGCACGCTCCTGGCCCAAAATATCCCCACGGACAGCAATGGCAACTGGTATTTTGACGTGGACACGGACAATCGCAATGACGCGGGCGGCCAGCCTTTGCGGCAGGCTCTCGCCAATCTGACCGACACGTCCGGGACTGGGGATCGCGATGGTACGGGATTCACTTTCTATGCCCGTGTCACGGACCAGGCCGGAAACGTGGCTGACGCCTCCGGCTCCATCATTCTCGACACCTCCGCCCCGGATGAGGCGAGCAGTTTTGGCCGTATCCTGTCCTCCCAGGCTCTCGACAGCAATGGAAATGTCGTCTATTTCGACACTGGCCTGGACCACACCGACAACTACACCTCCGCGACCAAGCCGACCCTTACGGGTGAGGTTCCCGAAGGCAACACCAAGGTGGATGTCTATATCACCTATCCTGACAGCAACGGAAACCTGATTGGTGTCGAGCCCACCTTCATCGGCACCACCAAGGCCGATGCGACCGGCAAATGGCAACTTGAGTTCCCGCCTGACGCCACTTCTCTGACCGGCTCTCCGCTGGGTACCGACTACGAGGTCCGTGTCAAGAGCTACGACAACGCGGGCAATGAATCCAATTTCTCCCCGGCCACCACCATCACTATTGATACCTCGGTGGGCGATGCGGACGGCGATCTCGATGACGACCTGGCGGGCGACCAGCCGGCCATGATTCGGTTCGGCGCGGCCTTTGACGCGGCCAATCCGATTGCCAACGGTGCCGATCCCGTCTGGTATGACCCCACAGACAACACGCTTAAGACCAACCTCACCAGCCCGGTCTTCGACGTTACCCTGGAACCGGGTTGCGACAGTGCTACGCTGACTCTGGTTAAGTGCGACGCTAACGGTACGCCCATGACCAATCCGGTGGTCGACCAGGATATCTTTACCATCAACCTGGGGCCCGACTACCCGGACAATCCACCACTTAACGGCAAGTGGACAGGTGTGGTTTTCAAGGACGCAACTGACCATGCCGTCACCATCAACGGCAATTGGCGCTTGCTTCTCTCCGGCACGGACAAGGCGGGCAACCATTTTGAACTGGAAGGGGGGCAACCCCTGACCGTTAACGGCATCCCGCCAGAGTTCGACCTGGAGATAGTGGAAGACCAGGCGGACAACGCCGGGCATGGACTGTATGCAGGCGACAGCATTGTCAATTCCGCTGATGTCCACTTCCGGGGAACCTTCGGCGACGAAGTTGATTGGCAGGAAATATCCAGTGTTTCCATCATCCGTTCCGTGGACAACGTTGAGGTCACGTCTCTGACTTCTGACCAGATCACCGGAGAAACCTGGACCATGACGGCCAGTTCCATGGCCTTGGGCGGTGCCAACAACTTCTCCGTCTACGTCCGGGCCCTGGACAATTTCGGTAACGATTACTGGTATCCCTCGAAGGCCGACCCCCTGACCTACACCATGGACCGCAACGCGCCGATGCTCAACGAAGCGTCCGTGGACCTTGTGGCCGCCGACGATTCCGTAGGCATTTTCCGAGCGGTAGACACGGATGACGTCACTAAGGAGCGTCTCCCGCACATTTCCTTCGGCAGTGAAGACAACTCCAAGGTCGAATTACTCATGGACGGCACGGTTTTGTTCACGGCCATGCCGCCGGACCCCACGGACTCGAACGGGGTCTATACCTATGCCCTTGGCAACGACCCCCTGACCGAAGCCTTGCCGGCCAAGGTCACCTATGATCAGAATACCAAGCGGTACACTTATCTTTCTGATTCCCTGGACGACGGCAACTACGTCTTCACTCTGCGGGCCACGGATTTGGCGGGCAACGTCAGTATCCGCGACCTCACCGTGACCGTAGACAATGTCTATCTGGACGAGGATCTGACTGTGGATCTGGACAGGCCTTCCGACAACGGCATGTACGGTGATAGCGACGTGGCCAACAACGACGACCTGACCAATCTGGAACGTCCTGTCCTGACAGGGGCCGCCGAAGAGAATAGTGCTGTTCGCATTTATCTGCAACGGTTTGACACAGAAGCCGAGGCACAGGCAGATACCAACTTTGTCGTGGGCAATGACGCATCATGGTACACGGATACCCCGCATCACGAGATCGTGCTCGATGGCCAGACCACCTGGAGTTGGGCTGCGGAGAATACCGACCACTCGGAACTGGCCGATGGCTACTATAAGGCCATCGTGGTTTCCGAAGATCAGGCCGGTAACCGACCCACTCCAAAGGTCTACATATTCGGCAAGGACACCGACAACCCCAGCGAACCCGGCGACGCACATCCCCTGGATTTCCATCTATGGGATACGCTTGAGGGCGATGGCTCCTTGAAGAATGAAGGTGCGAGTAATGATGGTGAGGTGGTGCACAGCGATATTGTGGATGCCGACGGCAATCCCATCTGGCTTACCTCTAACTGGATGCCGACCATCGGCGGCACTGCCGAGCCTGGTTCGCGTCTGTCCATCACTCTGCGCATCGACGGCGATCTGGATGGAAACCTGGACGATCCCACGGCCATCTACAAGCAACTCACCATTGACGTGCCCGATGCGGATACCAATCCTTCGGGCGAGTGGTCCTTTGATTTCGCGGGCCAGGAGACCGGTGCCGGTCGTCTGGCAGACGGTATCTACACGGCCGAGGTGGTCTGCACGGACAAGGCGGGCAACAGCACGACCATAAATCCGTCCCCGCAGTTCCAGATCAAATCCATTCCGCCCAGTCCGCCAACTATCCGGCTCGACCCGGAAGATGACAGCTATGACTCCCAGACAAACTCGGACGGCATCACCGACCACAATACCGCTTTGACCCTCAGGGGCACGGCCGAGGCCGGTGCGGTGGTGCGGCTCTATAGCTCCGAGATTAAAGCCGACACCAATGACCTTATCACGCCAGACTATCTGGCGAACCACCTTATCACCACGATCACGGCCAACGCTTCGGGCGAATGGGTCTATGAGGTGCCTGAGGACTCCGGCGCGGGCGACCCCGACCCCACCGTGGTGGAAGACGGCGAATATCGCTATTTTGTGGCTTCCAAATACTTTAACGGCAACACATATTATTCATTACAGGATGTCGACGACGAGGGGCACGCCAGGATTAATGCCGATGGTTCGCCCATCCTCCGGCAGCCCGTTACAATCGTGGAAAACGGCCAGACCACCGTCACCTACCCGGACTATGTCCTGGAGGTGGACACCAAGTTTGATGCAGAACCCACGTTTGAACTTGGTCTCACCCTGGATACTTCTGCGGCACACACGGAAGATAACAAGTATCTGTCCAGCCGCATGGACTCGGGTATCAACAACGACTGGCGCACGCCCGAAGAAGTGGCCGCTGGGGTTTATCTCGGTGAGTTTGAGGACTTCTGGGGCGATCCGGGTCAGGGAACCTATAACGACTGGGTCGTCAAGACGAGCGGCCCGACCGTGGAAGGCACGGTGGAGGCCGGTAGCATCGTGGAGGTTCAACGG
>PDWI01003436.1_pt1 | contig 22349 bp, 14 predicted proteins | sample 1430891 | NCBI WGS metagenome assembly PDWI01 (sample SAMN01162508, study PRJNA174530) | Oral metagenome, whole genome shotgun sequencing project. | biome: Marine environment; feature: Marine mammal; material: Swab sample of the gingival sulcus; isolation source: swab sample of gingival sulcus... | reverse complement strand
TTGTACGGTACATGCCAGTAGCGCGGAAGATGCTCTGCACCGGATTAACCGCCTGGCCCAACAGGCACAGCCGGGGTTTGATTTTATGCCGGAGATTGAACGCATGGTGGGTGGGGTGGTGTTTATTACGGAGAGTGTTAAAGATAGCAGGTGCATTGAAGTACAGGCTATGTAATAGTTAGATATGGCTGTTTGGCCAAGGTTTCCATTTTTCTAATTGGTTCAATCAATAGATAGTTTTTCAACCTATGCGAGAGTGTACCATACCCCTCTCTCAACGAAATCAGCTACCTAAAGGTGGCAAATTGGGCGCATGTAAGGCGAAAATTTCGGCCATGCAGGGCGTACAAAGCAAACAGTAGATCAACCGCTTATAAGCCCAACAAAATGAATCTCAGCAATTTGGGGTGCGGGCGAAAGGTTGCACTCCCTATGTGACATGTCGTTATCCACAATCTTAACTTATCGGTACTGTTGAAAAGTAATACTGACAAACCAATTTTTCGAGAGGTAAAGTGGACCCCATGTCCAGTACAGTTTCCTAAAAATTTAAGATGCCTCCTTCATTGGCATCCTATCTTGCCTATTGGATAGCGTTTTATCCATCCCATTAACTACCTCATGGCAGATGTTCTCTGCGGTTGCTGGCTTTTCCTCCTGCTGATAATATACCTCGTCCGGCGCTTTGCCATCACAGCCTTGATGAGGTCGTTTTGCGTTGTAAAAGTGAAAGTACTTTTTGAGCGACTGTCGTAAGTGATTCACCGTGTCATACGCCTTCAAATAGACTTCTTCATACTTGACTGACCGCCATAAGCGTTCAATAAAAATGTTGTCGGCCCAAAACCAACGTTCATGCCACCAGGGGCAATTGCTCTCAACCTGATTTAGCTACCAATTCTTACCAATCCATTCAACGATAGCTTTTTCAGCTTCAGCAAGAAGCACGTCTAACGATTCGTATTTTTCCTTACCTTCCCAGACTACACCACCCTCATCAAAAGCAATGACACTAACTCCCAGTTCGTAGATATAACCGATTTCCAACCTCCCGCCGTTATCAAGAAATGCGGCTAACGATGGGTACCTTCCGGGTTGTTCAAATATCATGATGAGTTCCCCTGAGCCAGGTATCTAAACACCGTGCGTTTACTGACATTCATAGCATTAGCAATTTCCTCTGCTGTTAATCCTTGCTCCTGCAGCGCTTGTGCTCGTTGAGGCTTTCTTTTAGTCGTTCCTTGCTGCCGACCGGTATAGACACCTTTTTGTTTAGCCACCTGGATACCTGCAGCCTGCCTTTCTCTCCGGTATTCCAGCTCGATCTCTGCCAGTCCAAACATCACGCTAGCCACCATCCTTCCAATCGTTCCAGTGAGATCAATCTGTTGAGTCACTGAAACGACCCTGACACCACGATCACACCAGTCTGCCAGTAGATTAATGCCATCTCGCTGTCTGCGTGAAATACGATCCAGTTTCCACACCACGACTGTTTTGATCTGGCCTTCAAAAATCCCTTTCTGCATTTGCTCAAAGGCATAACGCTGGGTGGTCTTACCGCTTTCCTTGTCTTCAAACCAGCGAACAGTCGTTTGCTTCAAACCACTGTGTTTTAGCCACCGTTCAATGGCTACCCGCTGGCTATCATTCTTCTGGTGACGGGTTGAAACACGGCAATAACAGGCAATCAGGTTCATGAATCAGGATTCCAACAATTCAGTGAGTGTCATTTAGACTATAGCCTTTTTGTCATTCCCCAGCCAGAGCGGAAATGCTTGTTTTTACAGGGCCTGGAACCGCTATTTTGCCAGTAACCCTATTTGTCACCCCTTAACCCCTAAATTGACGGAATTATCATGAAACAACGTTGGCATACGGATGAATTATTACTGCACTGGACACTGAACCCAGAAGAACAGCAACTGGTACAGCAAAAACGTCCACCTCAACAATTAGGTTTTGCCGTGCTGTTCAAATATTTCCAGTATCAGGGGCAGTTTCCCCGACAGCCCCGTGATGTTCCGATCCTGGTCATTGAACATATCGCCGAACAATTGATGTTGGAGGTTTCCACCTGGAAAGACTATGACTGGTCAGGTCGTACCATCAAATACCACCGGGCTGAAATTCGTAAGCTGTTAGGGTTTCGGGAATCCACCGTGGCTGATGCTCAGGAACTGGTGAAATGGCTGTGCCAAAGCTGTCTATCCCACACCCAACGGATGGATCACATTGAATCTCACAGCTATGACTGGTTTCGTTCAATGTACATTGAGCCACCCACCCCAGAAAGATTGGAACGACTAATTCGTTCTGCTCAAGCCGCTTTTGATCAGCAACAATGCCAGCGTATCCATCAACAATTGTCTGCGGCAACCTGTCAGAAGCTGGATGCATTGCTTAATCCAGCCAAACAAGCAGAAACGGAGAGTCAAAGCCAAACAGGGTTGCAAACACTACGCAAAGAAACTGGCCCGGCTACATTGGATTCACTACTGCAAACCATTCAGCGATTACAGCAGCTACGATCATTGGCTATACCCCGTTCTCTGTTTACAGCAACACCGGATGTTGTCCTGAAACAATGGCAACAGCGGGTTGCTATTGAACAGCCCCATGAGTTACGTCGCCACCCAACCGCTTTGCGCATGACATTACTGGCTGCATTTTGCCAACAACGTAGCCAGGAAATTACCGATACACTGATTGAGTTATTAATCACGCTGATTCAGCGCATTGGAGCCAGGGCCGAACGTAAAGTAGAGCAGGAATTATTGGCAGACTTTAAACGGGTGACAGGGAAAACCGGTTTGTTGTTCCGATTGGCTGAAGCCTCGCTGGAAAAACCGGAAGGTCGGGTAGAGGATGTTATTTTTCCGGTAGTGAGTGAAGACACACTGCAGGCGATTGTTAAAGAGTGGATGGGATCAGGCCGTCCTTATCAACACCGGGTACAGACCCGCATTCGTTCTTCCTACCGTTCCCATTACCGCCGTATGTTATCCCCATTGTTTAAGCACCTGATCTTTCGTTCCAACAATGAGCATCATCAGCCGGTTATAGAAGCACTGAGTATTATCCAGCGCTATCTGAATAGTCGGATACAGTACTATCCAGATGATGTGGCACCACCCACAGAAAGTGTTGTCCCAAATGATTGGCAAGCCGCTGTCATAGAAAACGGTGAAACAAGTGCGAAAAAGATCAATCGACTGAATTATGAAATCAGTGTACTGCAATCCTTAAAAAATAAGCTGCGTAGCCGCGAAATCTGGGTGGAAGGTGCTCATCGCTATGGCAACCCAGATAATGATTTGCCACCAGATTTTGAAACCCGGCGTGTGGCGTACTACCAAAAACTCAATCTACCGCTGGAGGCTGAAACCTTTACTCAGCAACTGCAGAATAGATTGCACCAGGCCCTGACTAACTTCGATCAGTCATTACCCAAGAATCCAGATGTCGAAATACTGGATCGGGGTAAGGGACTCATCAAGTTGGCTAAAATGCCAGCCCAACCAGAACCTGCTAACCTCGCGGCTCTGAAGTCGGATATAGCCCAACGCTGGGGAATGACCAGCTTACTGGATGTGCTCAAAGAAACCGATTTACGGGTAGACTTTACCCAGGCATTCCAAAGCCCTACACCCCGTGAGCACCTTGACAGGCAGACTTTGCAATACTGTATCCTGTTGTGCCTGTACGGGATGGGAACCAATGCTGGATTAAAGCGGGTAGCAGCAGGTCAGGATCGTGTGTCCTATCGCGACTTGTTGTACACCCGTCAGCGGTTTATCAATAAAGCGTATTTGCGTCATGCTATTGCCGAAGTAGTCAACCAGACCTTACAAATTCGGCTACCCAGCCTTTGGGGTGAAGGCACCAGTGCTTGTGCCTCCGATGCGCGTTACTTTGGGGCCTGGGATCAGAACCTGATGACCGAATGGCGAGCACGCTATGGTGGGCCGGTGATTGGGATTTACTGGCACGTAGAACGTCATGCCACCTGCATTTACTCACAGCTCAAGACTTGTTCCAGTTCTGAGGTGGCCGCCATGATTCAGGGTGTGTTGCACCATTGCACAACGATGGAAGTAGACCGCCAATACGTAGACAGTCATGGGCAAAGTACCGTGGGTTTTGCATTCTGTGAGTTGTTGAATTTTGAATTGCTTCCCCGGCTCAAAGCCATTCCCAGCAAACGATTATATCGGCCATTCCGGGGCCGACCTGATGACTACCCAAACCTTCAGCCCGTTTTGTCCAAACCGATCCGGTGGGAGTTGATTCAACAACAGTATGATGAGTTAGTGAAGTTTGCCACCGCGTTACGTGAGGGTACTGCTGATGCACAATCTATCCTGCGGCGTTTCACCCGTAATAACCTTCAGCACCCGACCTACCAGGCTCTGACTGAACTGGGTAAAGCTTGCCGAACGATTTTCCTTTGCCGTTACCTGAGTTCACCGGCATTACGATGTGAAATTCAGGAAGGTCTGAACGTGGTGGAGAACTGGAACAGTGCCAATGACTTTATTCTGTTTGGTAAAGGCGGTGAAATTGCCAGTAACCGGCGTGATCAGCAGGAAGAAACCATGCTGGCCTTACATCTGTTACAGAATTCACCTGGTGTATATCAACACACTGATGTTGCAACAAGTACTGAGCGAACCTCAATGGCAAGACCGGTTAACACCGGAAGATCGGCGGGGCATGACATCCTTGTTTTATGGCCATATTAATCCATATGGCTTGTTCCCGTTGGATTTGAGTACGCGATTAGGAATTGAGACTGTCACCGGCTAATTGCCCCTGGTGACACGAACGTTGGTTTTGGGCCAAAAAGAAACGACACCCAAAAGACAACTATTAGCCTGGGTTAATTTAAGAAGTGTCATAATAAGCATTAGGCCTTAAAATACCTGCACGGTTTCCATTAGCAATGGAGAGATAGAGGTCTTCCCATGTTAAAATATAGAAAGCAAAAAATAGCCCTCTCATTTTCTCCCATAGCGCAGTCCGTGATTGCGCAGCCCTATAGGCCGACTGAAAAACACTACAGCAGGCTTCTTGTCTTTGGTCAATGAGCAACATTAGAAACATCAAGCTGACAAAAACGCTAGCTAAATGTTTTTTTCCATGACCATAGTTATGCTCAAAATGATAACCATTATTTTTCAGTGTATTAAATGTTTCGTTCTCTATTTTAGATCGTGTACGGCCTCCTTCTGCAACAGCAGCTACCGTTTTTTCTTCTAGTGGATGTTGAGTGACAAAGGTAAAAACCTTTTCCTTATTTTTATACGAACCTTTAGCTGGAATTTCCCAATGTTCAAGAAAATTAATACGAATGTCCTGGTTCGATTTATTTAAAGGCAAATCATTGCAGAAACGATAGCCTAAAATAGTTCCATCATTCCGGATGATTTCAAACTCTGTTGTTCTTCCTTCCTTGATAAACTGGTCAAACGTATCAAATAAAAAAGGGTGATCACCGGGTTTGGCAGCAAGAATGAAATTAAAGTCCATTGAAATCAGTAGTTTAACGAATGGAGCCTTAGAATTTATACTATCAGTCAGGATGGTTATTTTATCATTTTTATACACCTCCTTGATAGCCGGTAATAAGCGCTTGGCTGCATTCTGCTCACAGTCATTTTTTGTTTCATTTCCCTTTTTATGGATATCTTCATGGAATAAAGGGAATACTTGCTTTTTATCAGGGTGAACGATTGAACAGCCCAATGCTTGGTGGCTATATTCAATCACCCCATTTGATTTTTTCTTAACATTACAGCTGGAGCAAGATACCTTTTCTGACCTAAAATAATCGGTACCATCACAGGCGATGAGTAACTCTCCATTAATATGCCGGTAGGAATTTATCACGCCGGTCTGCTGAAGTTTTTTATGAATATGAATCACCGCTGGACGTAACATTAAAGCAGGCAATTGATCCAGTCTCTCCCTCATTTGGGTATCACAGGGTGCTCTTTCAATTCCAAATAAACTAGACAAGTTGGATTTTATTTTATGATTTTTTCTGTTATTATCAAATTTTAACAATGATGGGTATTTAAGAGCAAAAACGGCTAGCCCTGACATGATGACATTAGAGAAACTAATTTCGGGATCTTTGACGGTTGTCTTTGGCTCGGCTATTTTATCAAACTGTTCTCTGATCGATTTAAGAAGCGCGGGCAGGGATAGTATTTTTTTAAAAGCGGGAGTGTAACTTGATAAGTCTTTTTTAGCTATGTTCATTTAACAATTAAAAGTTTACTTTATCTGAGATATAATCAAAAGTATATCACATAATATCCGCCGGGAATTGCTGACCTTTGTTGTAGCCCCCTTATCCATGTCACTAAGACATTCTCCGAGAGAGAAGCAGACGACAATCCTGTTAACCTAGCCATGAGCGGCTCAATCATGCTCAATACTGCATTCGGCGATGAAGCTCAAAAAGACGCCACCAACCTAACTCCCATCATGTAAGGCGTGATAATCGTTTTTGTCGGCCTGTTACTACGCAGTGTTATCGGCGTCGTTGCAGCGGTCATTCTTATTTGGGTTTGCAACGTTGTCACCACCGGCATGATGGCATCGCTGGGTATTTTAATGACCCCGCCCTCCTCCATCGCGCCGACGATTATTTTAACCATTGCGGTAGCGGACGCAGTGCATATTCTTTCTGGCTTCCTCAAGCGCTGGCGCAGCGGTTTGCCTAAAGATGAAGCCTTATCCCATGGCCTGCACGCGAACTTATTTGCCATCACACTGACATCTATAACCACAGCTATTGGCTTTCTCAACTTAAACTTCAGTGAAGCACCGCCGTATCAGGATCTGGGTAACGTGGTTGCCATTGGTGTTATCGCGGCTTACCTCTACAGTGTGTTTTGGTTGACCGCCTTGCTGCGTGTTCTTCCTCTCGATAAGATTGCCTATATCGATAAGCTGTTCACCAAAGCCAAAGGAAGCTCCACCGCAGCTCAAGTACTCTCAGACACAACTCCAGCCGCTATAGCCGCGAACCTCAACCCACTTCAAAAGCTTGTAAAAAGCGTTATTAATACGCCGAAGCTCACCTTATCGCTGCTCGGTACATTCGCCATCATGTCGGTTCTTTGTATTCCCATGAATCGCATCAACGACGCCTATGTTGAATACTTCAGTACCGATACAACGTTCCGTCAGGATACGGATTTTATCGCGCATAACCTGACTGGCGTCTACAGCATAGAACTTGATATCAAATCCAGTCGCAATGTCAGTGTCATATGCTAAGCAGTAACGTTTGGCAGGGAATAAGTATGGTTATAGAGTTATTGTCGAGAATTGAAGCAAAGGGCATTTCGCTGGTTAAAGACGGTGAATCACTGCGTTTTGAAGCACCCCGGGGCCAGCTCAATGAAGCGATCATTAATGATGTCAAAAAACATAAAGCCGAACTGCTGCAACTGCTTGCAATGGAGAACGATACGCCTTATCGGGAACTGAGTACCCCCAGTGCAAACATTCCCGACGCCTTCGCCCTCAGCCCGCTGCAACAGGCCTATTGGGTAGGTGAAAAAAAATTTTTTCAGCAGAGCTGCAAAGCCTATTACTACAATGAATACCGGGTGCAAGGCATCGATGTGCCGCGCTTGGAAAACGCCCTGAACAAGCTATTGAGTGATCACCATGCACTGCGTATGGCCGTCAATGAAAACGGCCAACAGCACTTCACCCCCTTTGAACCGCAACAGGTCGAATGCATCGATCTGAGACACTGTTCCAGCACAGAAGCAGAACAACACCTCGCAGATTATCGTTACAATATCGAAAACAAGCTGCCACCTATCGAATCTGGCAAACCGTATCTTTTCAGCATTCACCATTTACCCGATACGGATATCTTTTCATTTACATTTCGCCTGATTGCCGTCGACGCGGTTTCATTTAACCTGTTGATTGACGAACTTATCAAAGCCTACCAGGATGCAACAGGCCCTCAGGCTAAATCCGCCAGGGCTGCGCCCCCCAAGCATACCTACTACGACTATATTAAGTTTCTCGAAAACCGTAAGCAGACCCGCTTATATCGCCAAGCCTACAATTATTGGTATGAGCGCGCAGACTCACTGCCCTCAGCTCCCCAGTTGCCTTACCGGGAGGTAACAGCAGGCGAACAGAAAAATGGGTTGCAAGATTTTGAGCGTTTACGCGGCCGACTCGAAGGAGCTTTGTGGCAACGCCTGCGCGAACGCGCCCAGGGATTGGGGCTGACGGTAAACAGTGTGCTTTGCTGCCTGTATGCGGATGTCGTCGCCCGCTGGAGTGCCAGCCCGGACTTTACGCTCAATGTTCTGGTTTCCGATCGACCCGGTGATATTCCTGGTATTGATAAACTGGTAGGCAACTGCAGCACCACCGTTTTACTAGAGGTGCATCAGCAGCAAGACAGCTTTATCGAGCGTGCGAAAAATATTCGCCTGCAACTTTATCGCGACATCGAAAATAATGCGGTGGCTGGCGTTGAACTTATTCGATTATTGCAATCGCATACCAGCACCGGAGATCAGCCGCCCATGCCTGTGGTATTTACCAGCGGCATTGATATCCCCGGCGCCGCCAGCGATTTTACCATTCACGAATCCAACTGGGCTCTCAATCAAACCCACTTGAAAACCCCACAGGTTTGGTTGGATCACCAAGTTTACCAGGATGACGGAGAGCTTGTCTATAACTGGGATTATGTGCCCGAGGTTTTTCCCCAAGCACTGATACCGGACATGTTTTCGTATTACGAAGACTACCTCAGGTTTTTAGCCAATAACGATGACGCCTGGCATCGGGCCGGCAGTACATTTCCACTGCCCAGTCATCAACTACAGCTGCGTGACGCTTTTAACAGTAAACACGCGCCACGCCCCATACGCCGACTGCACGAAGGCTTTGTGGATATGGCTTTGCAGTGGCCCCAGCACACAGCATTGATGACCAGTCGCGAAACGATTTCCTACGGCGAACTTTATCATCGCGCCCTGTCAATCGCCGTGGCACTTCACCGACATTGCCAAACCAGCCCCGACCTCAATGTCACTGACAATCATGTCATTGGCGTATGCTGCCAAAAAGGTCCGGACCAGATAGCCGCAGTGCTCGGCACCTTGATTGCCGGTTATACCTATCTGCCCATTGACGTTAAAACCCCGGCAGCCCGTATTGATTATATCGCAGCGCACAGCAACACAACCGCAATTCTGGCGGACGCCACCGGTTGCCAGTGCGTCAGCGGTGAGGCTTCCAGTCTGGTCATAGCCATTGATAGCTTGGAAAACAATACGGCTGACGTAGGTTTCACACCAGTTAAACGTGCGCTCGAAGAACGAGCCTACATCATTTACACCTCCGGCTCGACGGGCAACCCCAAAGGTGTTGTCATCAACCATTTAGGTGCAATGACAACCATCGAAGATATGATCCGGCGCTTTGGCCTTATGCCGGAAGACCGGGTTTTGGGCTTGTCCGCACTAAACTTTGATTTATCCGTTTATGATATTTTTGCCACCCTTTCCCAGGGTGCTGCCCTGGTAATTCCCCCTGAGATGGAAGTGCCGGATCCAAGCGCCTGGACAGGGCTCTTGCGTGATAAAAAAGTCACCGTGTGGAACTCAGTGCCCGCACTCTTGCAGATCACCCTTGAATACCTCCGCGGGGAAGCAGCATCAAGCTTGGCTTCACTGCGCCTGGCTATGCTCAGTGGCGACTGGATACCAGGCACCTTGGCGGAAAACCTTCAGGCTTTGCCCTATGTGCAGGCGATTTCCCTGGGTGGAGCCACCGAAGCATCCATATGGTCAAATTATTACAGAATGAATGGAGTACCGCAGGGCTGGAGCAGCATTCCCTACGGTGTCCCCCTCAGCAACCAAAGCATGCATATCCTCGACGAACAACTGAACCCGTGCCCTGAATGGGTGGTGGGTGATCTGTATATCGGTGGCGATGGCGTTGCGATGGAATACCTGAACGACTCCGAAAAAACCGCCAACAGTTTTATCGTGCACCCCAATACCGGCGAGCGCTTATATCGCACCGGTGATCTCGCGCGTGTTCGCGATGGTCTGATCGAATTTATTGGTCGCACGGATTTTCAGGTTAAAGTACGCGGCTTCCGGGTTGAACTCGGGGAGATCGAAGCGCAACTTAACACAATAGATTTCATCGAAAAGTCCGTTGTCATCATGTTGGGCGAAGACAATGCCGAACAGCAACTGGTTGGCTTTTATGTAAGCCAGGTCAATGACGATGATACACAAACATACATCCGCCAACATCTTAAGTCGACACTGCCACACTACATGGTGCCCAACTTACTGGTAAATATTGATACCATCCCGTTGAGCAGTAATGCCAAAGTGGACCGCAAAAAGTTGTTAAGCCTTGTCAAACTTGAACAGCAAACCTTTGACGAGATCGTTAAACCCGGCACGACAACGGAACTTAAGCTATATAAACTTTGGCAAAACCTGTTACCTGAAGCCAAATTCGGCATTCACGAAAACTTCTTTGAAATCGGTGGTAACTCCCTGGTAGCCGTACGCCTTACAAACGATATCGAAGATGCATTTTCTCTAAAATTGCCTCTGTCGGTTTTCTTTCAACACAGCAATGTTCACGCACTTGCGGCGGAAATCAACGAGCGCATTGCGAACATGAACCATGGCTGGAAACAACGCAGCGACCAGGACCATCGCGCCAGAATCGTTCAGCTCGCGCCCTCCACAGCGAGCAAGAAACTGTTCCTGATCCACCCTATGGGCGGCAATGTTGTCTGCTACCAGGCACTGGCCAGCGGGCTCATAGATTTTCAGTGCTTTGGTATTCAGTCGGCGGGTATCGCACATGATATCGAAGAAATTGACGGAAAAAATGTTCTTCCGCTTATCGATATGGCCGCAAACTACGCGCAGTTAATCGAAACACAGCTTAACCACAATAAGCGGGAAGAGGTTTTTATTGGCGGCTGGTCAATGGGCGCTGTACTTTCCAACCTGGTCGCTGAAATACTCAGGACTAAAGGCTACAAACTCGCCCCAACCCTGTTGATCGACCCCTGGGTATCAAACGGTTCAGCACTCAGTGACTACGATGAAAAAGTAGCTATACGCGGATTCATCACAGACTTACTGGGCAGCGGTCTACCGATCTCACTACCGGAAAAGCCTGCAAATCAATCCACGCAAGCCTACCTCAGCGAATGTATTGATCTTGTCTGTAAACACGCGGAAATAGCAAATGTTGCACTGTTAGCCGGCATGGATAAATTCGTACTGCTGGAGTTGTTTTTACAGTATTTCCACAACGCGGTATGTCTCAGGCTCGCCGGTCCGCAAACCCTTCTGGGCGATTACTGTTTATTTCAGACCAGCGCCGGACAGGCGCATTTGTTCCCGGGCTTACAACCGGCCGTAACATCGCGGGATAACCCCCAGTTCGCCGAGCACAACATTTCAAGTGTGCAGCAGTTAGCTGAGCTTTCCCACTGGGACATCATACAAGCTGACAAGTTGATGCCGATTATAGACACTTGGCTGAAAGAAATTTAGCAACTCCAATTCATCTTTATTATGGCAAATGCCAATAGGCGGCATACGGAGTTTTACAATGATTGTTTTAGGATTACATTTTGGCCACGACGCCAGTATCACAGTTATCAAGGATGGCAAAGTATTGTCGTACCTCTATCAGGAACGTCAAAACAAAATCAAGCATGCCATTGGTCTTACCGATTCGCTGCTCAAGATCGCACTCAGCGAAGCCAAGGTAGATGTCTCGGATATTGATTATTGTGCAATTACTTCCACCCAGGGCGTAGAACTTATTACCAGTGACCTGAGCCTGGAGATCGATTTTTCTGCCGTACACAAAACCCATGCCGGTTACAGCTTGCAGGAGCAGTACTCCGACGGTGAATTCCAGGCAAGCCTGAGTAACAAGCTGTTTGAAACACTTTACGAAGGCACTGAAGAAAGTCAGTGGCATGAAACCTGGAGCAAAATGTATCCGCAATACAAAGAGCGCAGCAGGGAAGAACAATCCTTTGTCGGTTGGGCCGACGATTATATCAAGGTTGCCGAGTGGGAACAGGGCGCCAGCTTTCAAGACCTGCGCGATAGCAAAACCGAACTGAGTGAAGTTTACCGCAATGGTTTCCACTACCCCGTCACTGCATTTTTAAATGGTGTGGAAATACCCGCTTATTTTATTCATCATCATATGGCGCACGCGGGTAGTTCCTTTTACACATCAGGTTTTAAAAATGCGGGAATTATCACCCATGATGGCCACGCCGACGGCACCTCTTATCACAGTGGTATGTGTTACTACGGGCAAGACAAACACCTGTACCCCCTCTTCCCGCATCACTTGAACCTTGGCGCGTTGTACGACCGTGTCGGTATGAATCTGGGGCTGGGTACGACTGGGCCCGCAGGTAAACTGATGGGACTTTCCGCTTACGGTAAACCCCGGTTTTTCGACAGTAAATTTGTCGGCAATTTTTATGACCAGAAAAACCTGACGTCTACCGATATCAACAGCGCCTGGTTGCTCCACTGCGTAAAACGCGCGCGAGCAATGGGCTACGATATGACGCACTACCGTGACCCGGCATATGCAACAGCCCCCATCAATGCAGACATGGCCGCAAGCACCCAGAAACTATTTGAAATGACTCGCATGGGCGTGGTTCAAATTCTGTTTGATAAGTTGCAGTCCAACAAGCTGGATACAAAAAACCTATGTTTATCCGGAGGCACCGCACTGAACTGCCCGTCCAACAGTGAGATTTACAATGAGGGGCCCTTTACCGACGTCTATATTGAGCCGGCCTGTGATGACGGAGGGCTTTCTATCGGCGCAGCCCTGGTGCTCTACCATAATATTCTCGGACAACCCAGGCTCGAAGAAAAACCCTATGACAGCGTTTACCTGGGACCAAAGGTTGAAACCGATGCGATTGAAGAGCAAACCAAAGCCAAGGCCGACACCTTAAACTACCAACGTTGCGATGACGTCGCGCACAGCGCGGCAGAAGATCTAAAAGACAACCGTGTTATCGCCTGGTTTCAAGGCAGCAGCGAATTGGGGCCACGGGCGCTGGGCCACCGTTCGATACTGGCCAATCCTATCTATGAGGACAACTGGCGCCGGGTTAATGAATTGAAAACCCGGGAGCTCTGGCGGCCCTTCGCACCGGTTGTACTTGAGGAATATGTCGAGCAATGGTTCTACGACGCACCACAACATTCACCCCATATGCTGTTTAACGCCAAGGTAAAAACCACGGAACTTCCCGCCATCACGCACGTGGATGGCACAGCCCGCATTCAAACCGTTAAGGAATCAGAAGGAGAGTACTACCGGGTACTGAAGCACTTCCATGCCTTAACGGGCGTTGGCGTACTGATGAATACGTCGTTCAATGGCCCGGGGCAACCGATCATCGAAACCGCATTGGAAGCCATCACCTTCTTCCTGAACAGCCCCTTCGATGCGCTGTATATAGGCCCGTTTAAAATTACCCATCGTGAAGCATAAAAATTCAGGAGGCTAGCATCATGAGCGCTGTACTTACAGACTTTATCACTCCGGCACCGACCAAGGAGCAGGTCGGTGCCCTCGAGGAAAATGCCATTATCATTGCAAAGATGTGGCAAACCCTTTTTGACCATACAGGTTTAACTTTCGCCTGGGATGAGGACTTTTTTATCCTTGGAGCATCGTCCCTGCTGGCTATGAATCTTGTTACAGCGATTCAAAATGAATTCGGAATTGAATTTTCATTACGCAAGTTATTAGCCGCTACCAGATTTTGTGATTTGGTAGCACTTGTTTCCGACATTCAAAGTCAATCGATAACAAATACAGATCTCAAAGATGGCAACACCAGTGAAGAGATCGATGATATCGATGTCGTTGTCATTTAATGACGATGACGTATTCAATAATTGACGCTTTCGATAACGAGCCGCTAGATGATTTTTTTATAAATTCGGCAGGAAAACCCAATGAAATACACCGCAATTGAAAAACTCACGTCCACCTATAATGTGGCGGCTGTTTACGCTGTTGGACTGTTTTCAGATGCAAGCGCTGACGAACAGGCACAAGTATTGAATGCCCTCCCTGAAAGCCTTCAGCCGCTGGCAAAGGGGCATATTCAAGCCATGCATCAAGCCACGGCAACGTCTTCGGATTGCGGTTATGCAGCGCTAAGCAGCTTATCAGTAATCGCGGAAAATGTAACAGCGCAAAGCGCACTTTTGGTTTTTGGGCTGGGTGAACGCGCCAGGCTTGACTACATCAGATTGCGCCATTGCGCGGCCCAGGTAACCCGCTGGGTTAAGGAGAAGCCATTTTCAACACTGTGCATCAACCTACCCGCCTCCTGTTACAACCTTGACAAGGCAGCCTTGGCGATACTGGAAGGCGTAGACTTATCCGTATTTGAAGGTTTGTGGGTTCGGCAAACCCACAAGTACAAATCCGACGAAAACCTCGCGAACGATTGGGAAAATCAAAACTTGAAGGAGACACAGCTTGTAAACCCATCATGCTCCCAGGTAGAACTTGATGCTTATCGTTCCTATTGTCGCGCAGTTCATTTATCCAGAGAACTGGTCGCCACGCCTGCCAATATAGCCACGCCTCAGGAATTATTGGCCCACGCACAACGCATCGCGGAAAATCATAGCTTGCAACTGAACGTTCTCGATGAGAATGCGTTAAAGAAAAACCGCATGAACGGCATCTGTGCAGTATCCAGTGGTGCAATCCGACCGCTGTTTTTACACCTGCGGTATAAACCGGCGATGGAGACTGCCCTGGGGCCACTGGCGCTGATCGGCCTCGGCCTGACATTTGATCCCGACGGTCTTTCTCAGGGACACAGCGGCACCATCGAAGGCATGAAAAAGAATATGGCCGGCGCAGCAAACGTCCTGGCAGCGGCGGAAATTATTGGCCAACAACAACCGGCCAGGCAAGTGGACTTTATTCTGCCACTGGCAGAACGTGATCGCTCCCTTCGTTCCGGTGACCTCATTACCCTGAGTAACGGAGAAACCATTGAAATTAACGGCCCACACATTGAAGGGCATCTAATGCTGGCTGATGCCCTGCTTTTTGCACAAACACTTGGCGCAGAGCGGGTCGTTTCCACCGCAACATTAAGCAACGCCCCGGTTGCATGCCTCGGCACCCAAATCGCGCCGGCCTGGAGTAGCAATGAAGCGGCAACTGCGCAGCTTATCCGCGCCGGGGCAATGGCAGGTGAACAAGTCTGGCCACTACCCATCGTGCATGAACACCAGGCCACACTGGTATCGCCTTTTGCAGATTACCGCACGCCCAGAGAAGAATTCGGCGCAGGACTGGCCGCCTTGTTTTTACAGCAGTTTGTCGGCGAGATGGACTGGAGCCATATGGACATAAGCGGCACCAGCTGGTCGGCAGTGGTCGATGGATACCTGAATGCAGGCGCGACCGGCTGGGGTGTTAGCACCCTGGTTAACTGGGTCGACATTGTCGCAAAAGCTGACGCCGACATTAACGCCGGGAAGAAAAACAATGACTGATATGACAACTGAACTCACCGAAACCCTTACGCCAACGGCAGGATTTGAAGAAGCTGTAAGCACTGCGTCTACACAGGCATCCGATGCGCCAAACGAAGCGATACGCATCGCGGTGTTAACTTCAGATCAGGTCCCGAATCTGCATCAAATGCGCCTTGATATGACCGCCACCCTACCCAGGGCATTTGGCCCCTCGAACGAGCAATTGAAAAAATTGCCTCTGTCCCACAGCCAGCAGTGTTTTCAAAATCATTGGGGTGTCGATGACAATTTTCTCCTGGCCGCCTGGCATGGGAAGCAGTTGATCGGCACCATCGGATTGCTGCGCTGCGAGGAAGGTAATGCCCGCCACATCGCAGTCGTTTGGAATTTGTTCGTACGGCCTTCCCATCAAGGCCAAGGTGTAGCGCGAAAATTGTTGCAGGGCGTGATCGACAAGGCACGACACATTCAGGGGCTGGAGCAGCTGAAACTTGAGTTATCCGCCAGCCAAGCGCCAGCTTTCAATTTATATAAAAGTTTCGGTTTTTCGGAATTTGGCCGGGAGCCAGCCGGTTTAAAACTTTCCGGCGACTATATCGATGTGATTCATATGTCGATGGCACTTTAGTGATATTTTCCCCAGGATATTGGTATGAAGTTTTTACAGAATGAAAAAGATGTTCTAAATTGCTATTCGCCGAAGTTGGCAGGAAAATTACAGGAGCAGGGGCTGATAAACCTGGAGCGTGAAGGCTCTCCGGGCATCGCGCTATTCAAAGAACACGGCGCCGTGCAATTGCTCATTCCGAAAAAATTTGGCGGATTCGGTGTCAGTGCCACCGAGGCCCTCAAATACCAGGTCGCGTTAGGCAGTCTCGCCCCCTCCCTGGCCATCGCGACCACCATGCACCAGTATAAAGTAGCGACCCTTGTTGAAATGGCGAAAAACCGCGACCTGTCCGCCCTGCTGGACAAAATCAGCAGTGGAAACCTGTTGATTGCCTCCGGTGGCTCCGAAGGTAATACCGATGGCAATCTTTTTTACCCCGGCGTAACCGCCAGTGATACCGAAGATGGCTTGCTCGTTAACGGCACCAAGCGCCCCTGCTGCCTGACCTGGTCCATGGATATTCTTTCCGTTTTGCTGGTTACCGAAGAAAACTCGAAGTACCGTGGCGAGTTGGTCAACGTTATTGTTGACGCCAGTGACCCGACAATCAAAAGGGAAAAGTTCTGGAACAATAGAATACTGGCGGCATCGGAAAGTGATGCGGTAACCCTTAACAATACCCGTGTCAGCGACGACAATGTTTTTGCAGTAGGCACGCCGCAAAATGCCAAGGCCTTCGCGACCTCTGCGTTCCTGTGGTTTGAAACACTGGCAACCGGCTCTTACCTAGGCATGGCGGGACGGCTGATTGAAATACTTATGGAGGAAAACAAAATCCCTCGCCAGGATATCGCCGCACTGGATATCCTGTTTGATTCGCAACTTGCCGCTTTAGAGTACGTCGCGTTACGTATAGATAACGGAGACAGCCTAAGTGAAAAACTACTGGCCCGACTGTTGAGAATACGCTATGCCACGCAAGATGCTATTGCGACAATATCATCGCAGTCCATGGAGTACCTGGGTGGCTTGCGTTTCGCCACCTCAGAAGAATCAACATTACTGGCAAACTCATGTCGAGCACTCATGTTCCACCCACCCGCGCGCAAGGTGATGAATAATAACCTGCTTCACTACCGTGAAACTGGAAGCCTGAGCCTCGCGTAACCCAGTTAGAAAACAACACCACCAGATAAAAGATTATGTATGTACCCGTACCCTATGAAGCACCAGATCTGCGCGATGCTTATGAATTAATCCGCAATTACCCTTTTGGCATTATGACGCTGCTGGTCGATGGCCGGATGAAATCTGTCCATGCTCCGTTTATATTGGTTGAATCCGACGAGGATATCCTGCTCCAGGCACATATCGCGCGGGTGAACGATATCAGCAGCCATCTGGAAGGCCAGGAGATATTGGTTCATTTCAGCGGCCCGCATTCCTACGTATCCCCAACATGGTACAGTCATGAAAATCACTACCCGACATGGATCTACGCCTCAGTGCATGCTTATGGCGAGGCCAGACTGATGCAGGGTGAGGAGCTACCCGCACAATTGCTCTCATTGATTGATTCTCATGAATCAAAACTCGACAAGGGCGAAAACTGGCAGATCACAACGATGCCAGAGGAATTAACGGAAAAACTCAAGTCGATGATAGTTGGCTTTGAAATCAAAGTGACGAAGCTCGAACCGTGCTTTAAACTAAACCAGCACAAAGACCTCGCCGATGTGCAAGCCCTTGCCACTGCGTTACGCAGCCAAACGCACAATAACGCAGCAGAATTGGCGAACCTCATGGAAGTTCACTTTCAGCAAGGGAACCGCGAGGCCATCAACAACTATTTACGCAAGTACGACACTGCCTAGAGACACAAGTATTATGACTTCCGCGGACAATGCCAATAAGCAAGAATTTGCCTACAACTCAATTATTAATATTACCCCCAGGCCAGAAATCGTATTTGTAAAAGGTGAAGGCGACTGGCTCTATGATCAGCACGGCGAACGTTACCTCGATTGGGTTCAGGGCTGGGCTGTCAATTGTCTGGGCCACTGCCCCAAGTCAATCCTCGACACTATTACCCAGCAGGCAAAAGAGTTACTCAATTGCAGCCCGGCTTTTTACAATGCGCCCATGCTTCGACTCGCCCATTCCCTCACCGAGAAAAGCTGCGCAGATCAAGTCTTCTTTGCCAACTCCGGCGCAGAAGCCAATGAAGGCGCAATCAAACTTTCCCGCAAATGGGGAAAACTCCATCGCAATGGTGCCTACGAATTTATTACCTTTCAGAACAGTTTCCATGGCAGAACACTCGCCACCATGGCCGCCACGGGAAAAGATGCATGGCAGCAGCTATTTCCACCGGCGGTTCCGGGTTTTAAAAAAGCAATTTTCAATGACGTAGAATCCGTCAGACAACAGATCGGTGACAAGACCGTTGCCATCATGCTTGAATTGGTGCAAGGAGAAGGTGGCGTTATCCCCGCGGATTATGATTTTGTGCAGGCCTTAAAAAATCTCGCCAAAGAAAATGGCCTGTTATTAATATGCGATGAAATTCAAACGGGCATTGCCCGTACCGGCACATTATTCGGCTATCAACATTATGATATCGAGCCTGACATTATCACACTAGGCAAAGGCCTGGGTGGTGGAGCCCCCATCTCAGCCTTAATGGCAAAGGAACATGTCTGTTGTTTTGAGCCTGGGGACCAGGGTGGCACATTCAATGGCAATCCATTGATGACAGCCATTGGTGAAACCGTGTTGAATATTACCAGTGGCGAGCAGTTCCTTGCCAACGTTGATAAGCAATCAAATCTCTTTAAAGAAAATATGCAAAAGCTCTGCGATAAATACGCAGGATGCAGTCATCGTGGACAGGGGCTGTTACTGGCTATGGAACTGCCCGTAAACAAGGCAAAAGACATTGCCGCAAAGTCCCTGGAACAGAAGTTTATTATCAATGCCCCAAGGGAAAACACCTTGCGATTTATGCCCGCATTAAACATTAGTGATGAAGCTGTCGAGGCTGGCTTCATCATTCTCGATAACATATTAGCTGAGGTGCTTCAGGCTTAAGCCATAGCAAAAAAAGTCATTGCGAGGGATTTGTTTCAGGGAACTAAAAGCTAGTCCTTTTGAAATTGGGCAAGCATATAAAAGGACATGGAGTTGGCGCGATTAACGTGATCAGAACCTTCGATTTTCCGAAATCCCATGTTCTCATAAAGAGTAATAGCGGCCCGGTTTTCCTCCCGTACGTTTAAACAAATCGCATCATATTTTTGTTTTGCATCGGCAATGAGGCGTTGTAGCAGTGTTTTACCAATGCCTTTACCTCGCGCTTCCCGCACAGTTGTAAAGTGTAAAGCAAAAACCCGGCATTTTGATCAGTGCCGGGGCAGACAGCCCCCAATATAACAGTTTTTTATAGTCAACTTCGGGGTTTGAAGTCCAACGGAACGAAAACTTACGCTAAGGCCATTTCCCCATCTCCTCCGGCTGTTTCAACGGCCTGAGTAACCCATTCATCACTGGCTCTGCCAAGGTAAATGAATAGTGGGTGCATCCCAACAAAGGTACGTAAAGTACCACAGGAATTTACCATTTCCCTTGCAGCATAAGGCTTACAGCCCGATGCCCACCTCCTGAAACTTCCCCTTCTTCAAGACGCGGATTTCAGGGGTAAAATTCCAACCGAATCCCTGAGCTTCTCATCAGAGAAATCATACTCCCCCAGCATGTTGATATGTGCCCATGTCATCGGTGAGTGAGTGGCGATCATACGCAGTAAGTTTTCCTTGGCTTCAGGGTCAGTAAGCTTTTCCAGTTGCCGTTCCAGATACAGATAATTCCAGCAAATGATGCTGTTCTTGATGAGCCGGTTGCAGCCCTCGGCCATTTCCTGTTCTTCCTTATCAGTTTGAGAATACTCCCGTGGGCTACCCACTGCGACAGCACGCGCAAACTTATTCGAGAGTTCGACCTTGTTGAGTTGTTTTTCGATGGCTTGGCGAAGCTCAACCTCATTGACATAGCGGAGGATAAACAGTGATTTGATGATCTGGCCGAACGCCTTCAGCGTTTGGTATAGCGCATGTTGGCGGGAGTAGGAATTGAGCCGCCGGAAGATGTCTGAAGCCGTGTTTTCTTTCAGTTTGATAGTCGTCACCAGCCGTAATAACTCATCCCAATTTTCTCTGATCAGTTTGACGTTGGCCGTTTGGCTGGGTGCAATTTTCCAATCGGGATCAGCTTTGTTTTTGGGTTTGAAGATGTACAGCGTTTGCTTGCCAATCCCCTTGATACGCGGGGCAAAGGAGAAGCCGAGCAAGTGTGTTAATCCAAAAATGGCTTCAGAATAGCCGTGGGTATCAGTGGAGTGAATATCACTTTTCACCACGTCGTTGTGCATCAGTCCATCGATCACATAGGCACTTTCCCGGTCAGAAGCACTGATCACCAGTGAGTGCCAGAGGAAATGGCGTTCATCCACAAAGGTATAAGCACTGACACCCTGACTTTGGCCGAAGTATTTGTAAGACCGGCTGGCATGGAGCGATTCACCACGGACTTCAAATTTCTGGCCATCACTGGCCGTATGATTTTGATGGGGGTTATTCCGGTAGAGGTTGGGGAGTTCCATCTGATCCATGGCTTTTAACACCTGATCATTCGCGGCGCGAATATTCTCCAGCGAGAACCGCCAATTCACCGCGTGTTCCAGCTCACTTTCAGTCATACGCGAAGAAATCCGTGCCATTTTCCGAATCCCAATACCACACCCTAACCCCATAATGCCTGCCAATAATGCAGGACGTGAAACGGCCAGAGGGGTATGGGTTTGTTGCCAATGTTCGAAGACTTTGAGCATGTCACAGTGTCGGTCAACCGTATCCAAGACCTGAGCCAAGGGCACATCCTGCCGTTCAGGGAAAAGAGCTTGGAGTGGGTCAAGTTCCTGCTCATCCAAAGGCGGGGTTTTGATATGGAATGAGCCATCAGAACGGATAGTCAGATAGGGATTAGACGCAATGTTGGCGTTCGTTTCCTGATACTGTTTGAACAGTGCCTTTTCCAGTGTGACAAGGATAGGTTCGGGGTCGATAAATGCCATGAGATTGGCACGATCTATCAGTTTCAGCTTATCCCGTTCCCAGCGTGGTTTATCGATCATGTAGCTATCGAAAGGGCGGTGTTTGTAAGACTGGTAGATATTCAAGTGCCCTGATTTTATGGATGCCGCTACGTGTTGAAACAGGAACACCTTGTACAGTGAAGGTCTGAAGCCATCATCACTTCCTGTTACGGCCTTGTATTCATCGCTATCCAAAAAGCCAGTCGGGGCTTTGTCGGTAATCACACCGTCTTTGTGTTTGAAATAGCCGATAGCTTCCATCAGATCATCGGGTTGCCCAATGGGGTCAAACGTCAGTGCCTTCAGTATGGGGCTTAACCGGTTCTGCAACGGTTTTGATTGCTTCTCCATAATGCCGTGCTTCACTTCTGAAGAACCGGCTTGTTGCAAGCCTTCCTTGAGCTGCTCAAAAGATTCGGTTTTGCTTTGTTGGATGACCTCCCGTATTTGTGCCACTTTCTGGGTATCGGACAGGGAATGGTTATCGGTCAGTCCCGCTATCGCCTGAAGCGAGGCATAGACTGAGGTATCCAGTTCTTTTACCACGTCCCTGATTTGCTTCTGCTGGGTTTTACGTTGTTCAAACAGATAGTCTTTATGGTCACGGGTGGTTTTGGTCTGGTAAGCCGCTGTCACATTCAAGAACATATCCACCAGATTATCTTGGTTCCGGTAGTATTGATGGGCGACAAAGGCAACGGCATGGATATAGCGGTCATTCGCTTCACGCCTACGCATCTGGAATATTTCTGAACGCAGTACACTGCCCGCGAAGTAACGAATCCCCTCATGCCGGGTGTTTTTGCCCAAAGGCACGAATCGGACTAATTCAGAGTATCCTTTGTTTCAGTAGAGGACAGATAACGATAAACACTTACCTTTGAAAGCCGGTAATCCTGCATCAGTGTTTTGATCAGTGCACCTTGTTGCCGACGCTCTCGAAGCTCTACTATTTGTTGTGGCTTGAGTGTTTTTC
>PDWI01003435.1_pt1 | contig 22349 bp, 35 predicted proteins | sample 1430891 | NCBI WGS metagenome assembly PDWI01 (sample SAMN01162508, study PRJNA174530) | Oral metagenome, whole genome shotgun sequencing project. | biome: Marine environment; feature: Marine mammal; material: Swab sample of the gingival sulcus; isolation source: swab sample of gingival sulcus... | reverse complement strand
GGCCTCGGCTTTGCTATCCGTGAAGGCGGTCATACCGTTGGATCAGGTCGTGTTATCAAGGTTATTAAGTAATCATTTGATAGCTGGTTTTAATTAACCAATATTGATCAACTTTAAGTGGTCTTGTAGCTTCGGCTACAAGACCACTTTGTTGGTTATGGTGGAAATGTGTCTTGATTTTTTTAATCATTTGGAGTTATTTTTTACTCCAGTTACAGTGTTCTGGGGTTTAGATGTAGGATTTTAAATTTGGATCCTTACCTTTTAGACACGTAACAATTGGGAGTGGACATTACCAAATGTTTAATTTTTGAGGATTCTATACACGGTTTGGCAGCTGCCCGTGCATCTGGCGCTACCACAATTGATGTGGCGGAGTATCCTTTAGACTCACTAGCTAGTTTTTACTTGATTAAAGATTAGTTTTATAAAAAGCGTGTAATACACCACCAAATAAAAATAAAACTTGCTCATTAAACTTAGTATTTGCAATACTATATAAGTTGCTCGGAATATTCCGAGCTAAGACTTGGCCGGAGATACAAATGGTCTTCGGTACACAAAGGTTCACCAAAACTGCATAGGGCTTGACGAGTAGCATAACGCGCGACACGCCCGACTGCGGGTTAGGTGTTTCCGCGGTATAGAGAGGGAGACGACGCCATGGCGGGACAAAAAATCCGCATACGTCTGAAGTCTTATGACCATGAGGTCATCGACAGTGCAGCGAAAAAGCTCGTCGACGAAGTTACCCGTACAGGAGCGTCGGTTGTGGGACCGGTGCCGTTACCAACCGAAAAGAATGTTTTTACGGTTATACGATCGCCCCACAAATATAAAGACAGTCGTGAACAGTTCGAAATGCGTACTCATAAGCGACTAATTGACATTGTCAATCCGACTCTGAAGACAATTGACACCTTGCGTCGTCTGGATTTACCAGCTGATGTAAGTGTAGAAATCAAGCTCTGAGGTAACGCAATATGGTAAAGAACATCCAAGCAGCTACAACCAAGCCAGTTAAGGCTTTGTTGGGCACCAAGCTCGGCATGACGCAGGTTTGGGACGAAGATTCTAATCTTGTTCCAGTAACTGTGGTGCGAGTTGGTAAGAATGTAGTCACTCAGATTCGTACAGCTGAGACTGACGGTTATGAAGCAGTACAGATCGCTTCGGGCGATTTAAAAGCAAAGAACGTGACCAAGCCTGTTGCTGGTCATTTTGCAAAGGCGGGCGTAGAGCCACGTCGTCACGTTGCTGAAATTCGTACATCTGATGCTGGGGAGTACTCCCTAGGTCAGGAAATTGGTGTAGATACTTTTGAAGCCGGTCAAATTATTGACGTAATTGGTAAGTCAAAAGGTAAAGGTTTTGCCGGTGTAATGAAGCGTCACGGTTTTGCTGGCGTATCCGCTTCACACGGCGCGCACCGTAATCATCGTAAACCAGGTTCTATTGGTGCCTGTTCCACACCTTCTCGCGTTTTCCGCGGTATGCGTATGGCAGGTCGTATGGGTAATGAACGTGTTACCACTCAGAACCTAACGATTCATGCAGTTGATGTAGAAAACGGTCTACTTCTTGTTAAGGGTTCTGTGCCCGGTAGCAAGGGTGGCGTTGTCATCATTCGTACTGCCGTGAAGGGAGCCTGATTTTAATGGCAGACTTCAAGGTTGATATTCTTGACTATGCTGGTAAGAAAGCTGGAGATGCAGTTCTTCCTGCCGAGCTATTTGATGTCGAGGTAAACATTCCACTAATTCATCAGGTGGTAGTGGCACAGCGAGCCGCAGCTCGTCAGGGTACACACAAAACCAAGACTCGTGGTGAAGTTCGCGGTGGTGGCGTAAAGCCATTTAAGCAAAAGGGAACGGGTCGGGCTCGTCAGGGCTCAATTCGCGCTCCACATTTCACTGGTGGTGGTACCGTACACGGTCCACAACCACGTGATTATTCACAGCGTACTCCTAAGAAAATGATTGCTGCTGCACTTCGTCAGTCCCTTTCAGATCGTGCTCGCGCTGGTCGTGTTCACGTTGTAAAGGGATTTGTGGAAGGTGAAGTACCGTCCACAAAGACCGCAATTAAATTGTTGGAAAAAGTAAATGCCGGTCGTAGTGCATTGGTAGTTTTGGGACGTGAAGACGATGTAAACGTGCTTTCACTTCGTAATGTGCCAGAAACTCACGTTATTTACTTTGATCAGCTTAATTCTTATGATGTGCTAGTTTCGGACGATGTAGTTTTCACTGAAACCGCTCTAGAACTCTGGATTACTGCTAATTCGAAGGAGGATGCAAAGTGACTGATAAAAACGCAGTGTTTAACAACAAAGATCCTCGCGATATAATTCTGGCTCCAGTAGCATCAGAAAAAGCAACTCGTCTTGAAGACGAAGGTAAATACACGTTCCTTGTGCGTCCAGACGCTAATAAAACCGAAATCAAACTCGCTATTGAGAAGATTTTTCAGGTAAAGGTAGCTTCTGTAAACACAATGAATCGTGCAGGTAAAACTCGCCTTACTCGTGATGGTTTGGGTCGCCGTAAGGCAACCAAGCGCGCAATCGTTACTTTGCGTGAAGGCACAATTGACATCTACGGCGATATTGTTGGTTAATCCGACATAGATTTGAGGAATAAGAACTCATGGGAATTCGTAAGTACAAACCGACGACACCAGGTCGTCGCGGTGCGAGCGTTGCTGACTTCGTCGAGATCACTCGGTCTACGCCGGAAAAGTCACTCGTTCGTCCACTCCATAAAACTGGTGGTCGTAACAATCACGGCCGTATTACGACTCGTCACAAGGGTGGCGGTCATAAGCGTCAGTACCGTGTAATCGACTTCCGTCGTCACGATAAGGACGGCGTACCAGCACGAGTTGCACATATTGAATATGATCCAAACCGTACGGCACGTATTGCACTTTTGCATTATGCAGACGGTGAAAAACGCTATATTTTAGCACCGGAAAATCTTAAACAGAATATGACTGTTGAGAATGGTCCAGCTGCTGATATTAAGCCTGGAAACAATCTTCCATTGCGTAATATTCCAGTTGGTACAGTTATTCACGCAGTGGAATTAGTTCCTGGTGGCGGTGCTAAGATTGCTCGTTCTGCAGGCACTTCAGTACAGCTAGTAGCTAAAGAAGGAAAATATGCACAATTGCGTATGCCTTCTGGCGAAATTCGCAATGTTGATGCTCGTTGTCGTGCTACCGTTGGGGTAGTTGGTAATGCTGAGCAGTCCAACATTAACTGGGGTAAAGCAGGACGTATGCGCTGGAAGGGCGTTCGTCCAACCGTCCGTGGTGTGGTTATGAATCCAATTGATCATCCACACGGTGGTGGTGAAGGTAAGACTTCGGGTGGTCGTCATCCAGTTTCACCTTGGGGTCAAAAAGAAGGCCGTACCCGTCATCCGAACAAGCCCAGCGACAAGCTCATCGTGCGCCGTCGCAAGACTGGCAAGAAGCGTTAATAAGGAGGAGATGAGCAATGCCGCGTAGTTTAAAGAAGGGCCCATTCGTAGATGCCCATCTACTGAAAAAAGTAGATGATCAAAACGAAAAGGGAACTAAAAACGTTATTAAGACTTGGTCGCGCCGGTCTATTATTACTCCGGACTTCTTAGGTCACACTTTTGCAGTTCATGATGGTCGTAAGCACGTTCCAGTGTTTGTTACCGAATCTATGGTTGGTCATAAGTTGGGCGAGTTTGCTCCAACCCGTACCTTCAAAGGTCATGAAAAGGACGATCGTAAAGGACGTCGCCGTTAAGGCGCGTAGCACGAGAAAGAGATAGGCAAAATTATGGAAGCTAAGGCGCAAGCACGATTCGTGCGCGTCACGCCCCAGAAGTCACGCCGCGTGGTAAATGAGATCCGCGGAAAGCGTGCGCTGGATGCCGTCGACGTGCTGCAGTATGCACCACAGGCGGTGGCACGAGATGTTAAGAAGATCTTGGAGTCTGCAATCGCTAACCTACGCTATGCTGCAGATCAAGCAGGCGTAAGTTTTGACGAAGCTGATGTAAAAGTATCGGCTGCATATGTTGACGAAGGTCCGACAATGAAACGTATTCGTCCACGTGCTCAGGGACGTGCGAATCGTATTTTGAAGCGTACCAGTCACATCACTGTTATTGTCAGCGATGGCAAGTCAGAGCAAGAGAAGGAGGCCTGATTATGGGTCAAAAGGTAAACCCAACAGGTTTCCGTCTTGGTATTACCACTGATCATCGTGCGAAGTGGTTTACTGATTCTTCTAAGCCGGGTCAGCGTTATGCTGATTACCTAAGCGAAGATATTAAGATTCGTAGTCTTATGGAAAAGAACCTTGCACGTGCTGGTATTTCACGCGTAAATATTGAGCGTCGTACCGAGCGTGTAATCGTAGATATTCATACGGCTCGTCCAGGTATTGTAATTGGACGTCGTGGTGCAGAAGTTGATCGGCTTCGTAAAGATTTGGAAAAATTAACTGGTAAAGCAGTTCAGCTTAACATTCTTGAAGTGAAGAATCCGGAAGCTGATGCACAGCTAGTGGCACAGGGAATTGCAGAACAGCTCGCTGCTCGTGTTTCTTTCCGTCGCGCAATGCGTAAGGGCATTCAGTCCGCACAGCGCGCTGGAGTTAAGGGAATTCGAGTTCAGTGTTCCGGTCGTCTGGGTGGCGCAGAAATGTCGCGTGCTGAATTCTACCGTGAAGGTCGCGTTCCACTCCACACGCTTCGTGCAAATATTGATTACGGTTTTTATGAGGCACGTACCACCTTCGGTCGTATTGGCGTGAAGGTTTGGATTTATCGTGGCGATATGACCGATCAGGAATATTACCGTTCTCTTAATGAGAAGCCACGTGGTGGTCGCGGTGGTCGTTCGGATCGTAAGGGACGTCGTGGTAATCGTGGTTCACGCAATAATCAGCGGGCTGAAAAAGCTACGGCAGTAGAAGCTACTACTGCTCCAGCAGCTGAGCCAGCTACTACACAGGAAACGGAGGCCTGAGTTCATGCTCATTCCCCGCCGCACAAAGTATCGTAAGCAGCATCGCCCTGACCGCCATGGTATGTCCAAGGGTGGTAACGAATTGGCTTTTGGTGAATATGGTATTCAGGCTTTAGAACCTGCATATATCACTAACCGTCAGATTGAAGCAGCTCGTATCGCAATGACCCGTCACGTAAAGCGTGGTGGTAAGGTTTGGATTAACATTTTCCCAGATCGTCCATTGACGAAAAAGGCTCTTGGTCTTCGTATGGGTTCAGGTAAGGGCCCCGTGGAAACTTGGGTTGCCAATGTTAAACCGGGACGCGTAATGTTTGAACTTGCAGGTGTTGATGAAGAACTTGCACGTGAAGCTATGCTCCGTGCTATGCATAAGCTACCGATGAAGACTCGTTTTATTACCCGTGAGGATGACGAATAATGGCTAAAGGTATTACCACTGATGAGCTGGATAAGCTTACTGATGGAGAGCTTGCAGACAAGCTCAAAGAATCCAAAGAAGAGCTTTTCAATCTTCGTTTTTCGGCTGTGACTCATCGTCTTGAAGATTCTGGTCGTTTGAAGGAAGTGCGTCGCAATATCGCGCGTATCTACACTATTGCCCGCGAGCGTGAGCTCGGTATTCGTACAGCTCCAACGGCTAAGAAGTGAGGTCTAACGTGAGCGAAGAAAAGATGGAAGCAACTCGTAATCAGCGTAAAGTACGTCGCGGTTATGTAGTTAGCGACAAAATGGATAAAACCGTTGTGGTTGAAGTTGAAGATCGTCGTAAGCACCCGCTTTATGGCAAGGTTATGACGCGTACGAAGCGCGTTAAAGCACACGATGAAACAAACGAAGTTCGCGTAGGCGATCTTGTATCCATTATGGAAACCCGTCCGTTATCGGCAACCAAACATTTCCGTGTGGTTGAAGTTATCGAGAAGGCTAAGTGATTTTTAGTCAAGAAATTGGCTAGTAAACCATCCGTTCGGCAAGGCTCGTTCAGCGAGAACCGGCACGACGATAGGAGAAAATAAATGATCCAGCAGGAGTCTCGGCTAAAGGTCGCCGACAACACCGGTGCAAAAGAAATTCTTTGCATTCGCGTGCTCGGTGGATCCGGCCGGCGCTACGCCGGAATTGGCGACACGATTGTTGCCACCGTGAAGGATGCAATTCCTGGCGGAAACGTAAAGAAGGGCGATGTGGTTCGCGCCGTAGTCGTCCGCACTAAGAAAGAAACTCGTCGCGCTGATGGTTCATACATCAGTTTCGATGAAAATGCAGCAGTTCTGCTTAAGAATGACAAAGAACCACGTGGTACACGTATCTTTGGTCCAGTAGCTCGTGAGCTACGTGATAAGCGGTTCATGCGTATTGTTTCATTGGCACCGGAGGTGATCTAATGGCGAAGATCAAAAAGGGTGACCTTGTACAGGTAATCGCAGGCCGCGATAAGGGCTTACAGGGTCGTGTACTTAATGTTGATACCGCTACTGATCGCGTAATTGTAGAAGGTGTGCAACGAGTTAAGAAACATACCAAGGTTGGACGTACTGACCGTGGGGCAGCTACCGGTGGTATTGAAACCGTAGAAGCTCCAATTCACATTTCCAATGTTGCGCTTGTAGGTCCTGATAAGAAGCCAATTCGTGTTGGCTTCCGGGAACTATCCGTAGAGCGTAATGGACGACAGAAGATTATGCGTGAGCGTATCGGCCGTCGTGGTGGAGAGGAGATTGAGCTGTGAGCACTGAAAAGATGCAACCTCGGTTAAAGACGAAATACCGTGAGGAAATTGTAGCTAAGCTAAGTGAAGAGTTTGCATACGCAAACGTAAACGAAGTTGTAGGCCTCACCAAGATTGTAGTAAATATGGGTGTTGGTGATGCTGCCCGCGATTCTAAAGTTATTGAAGGCGCAATTACCGATTTAACCCTAATTACCGGTCAGAAACCACAGGTAACCAAAGCCCGTAAATCTATTGCGCAGTTTAAGCTACGTGAAGGTATGCCAATTGGCGCTCACGTAACCCTTCGCGGTGATCGTATGTGGGAATTCCTTGATCGTTTACTTTCAACCGCGTTGCCACGTATTCGTGACTTCCGTGGTTTGTCAGCAAAACAGTTTGATGGAAATGGTAATTATACCTTTGGTCTTACGGAACAGTCCGTATTCCACGAAATTGACCAAGATAAAATTGATCGCGTTCGTGGTATGGATATTACCGTAGTTACGACCGCTAAGAACGACGATGAGGGACGTGCACTCTTACGTTACCTCGGATTCCCATTTAAGGAGGACTGACGATGGCTAAAACTGCACTTAAATGCAAGGCAGAGCGTAAACCGAAGTTCAAAGTTCGGGGCTATACGCGTTGCCAACGTTGTGGTCGTCCCCATTCGGTATACCGTAAATTCGGTCTTTGCCGTGTTTGCTTGCGTGAGATGGCCTTAGCTGGCGAACTCCCAGGCGTAAAGAAGTCTAGCTGGTAAGAATCTACGTCGTAGGTCTGAATAGGAAACCACGACGAGGAAGGGCTTTGCCCGATGTCAATGACAGATCCAATTGCAGATATGCTAACGCGTCTGCGGAATGCTAATTCGGCATTCCATGAGTCGGTATCGATGCCGTACTCAAAAATGAAGGCGAATATCGCCGATATTCTTCAGCGTGAAGGATATATTAAGAACTACGAAGTTGAGGATGCCAAAGTTGGTAAAACCTTAACTCTTAACTTGAAATACGGTCCTAACCGTGAGCGTGCGCTTGCTGGTTTACGTCGTATCTCTAAGCCAGGTCTTCGTGTTTATGCGAAGTCTACAAATCTACCTCAGGTTCTTGGCGGACTGGGCGTGGCAGTTTTGTCTACGTCATCTGGTTTGCTAACTGACCGTGAGGCCAAGGAAAAGGGCGTAGGTGGGGAAGTCCTCGCCTACATCTGGTAAGCGGGAGGAGTAACAATGTCACGTATTGGTAAACTCCCAATCGCTATTCCGGCTGGGGTAGAAGTAAAGCTAGAAAATGGTGTAGTCACCGTAAAGGGACCAAAAGGCGAACTTTCGCAAGCCGTTCCTGCACCAATTGAAGTAACCATTGAAGAAAAAGAAGTACTAGTTACTAGACCAAATGATGAACGGGAAGCACGTTCTTTGCACGGTTTGACTCGTACCCTTATTAACAACAATATTATTGGTGTAACTACCGGATATAGCAAAGCAATGGAAATTGTGGGAACTGGTTACCGTGTAGTGCCAAAGGGTAAAGATCTTGAATTCTCTTTAGGTTATTCACACACGATTTTCGTAGAAGCTCCTGAAGGAATTACCTTCCAAGTTGAAGGACCTACCAAATTCTCGGTAAACGGTATTTCTAAACAAGCCGTTGGAGAAATGGCAGCTCGTATTCGTAAGCTGCGTAAACCTGAGCCTTATAAGGGCAAGGGCGTTAAGTACGCTGACGAACATATCCGTCGCAAGGCTGGAAAGGCTGGTAAGTAATGTCTGTTTCCATTAAGGGCAAAGGCAAAGCTATTGCTCGTGCACGTCGTCACGCACGACTCCGTAAAAATGTTTCGGGCACGGCACAGCGTCCACGCTTAGTAGTTACACGGTCTAATCGTCATATGGTTGCGCAAGTAATTGATGACGTAGCGGGTAAGACTCTAGTTTCTGCTTCTTCATTAGAAGCTGACCTTCGCGCTAAAGAAGCAAATAAGGTTGATAAAGCTCGGGTAGTAGGCGAACTTGTGGCAAAGCGTGCATTGGAAGCTGGCGTTTCCAATGTGGTATTTGACCGCGGGGGAAATAAGTATCACGGTCGCGTGGCTGCAGTAGCAGACGGTGCACGTGAAGCTGGATTGACCCTGTAATTAGGCAAAACGAGAGGATATTCTAATGGCTGCAGAGCAGCAAGGACGAGCCAAGGGCTCGGATAAAGGCGGAGAGCGTACTGAACGCAATGACCGCCGTGAAGGTCGCAATAACGGCCGTCGCACCGATCGTCGCGCCGAAGATAAGAACGCTTATATCGAGCGCGTTGTAACCATTAACCGCGTAGCTAAGACCGTTAAAGGTGGTCGTCGCATGTCATTTACTGCTCTGGTAGTAGTTGGTGACGGTAACGGTACCGTTGGTGTTGGTTATGGCAAGGCAAAGGAAGTTCCCGCAGCAATTGCTAAGGGCACCGAAGATGCGAAGAAGAACTTCTTCAAGGTTCCACGTATTGGTACTACTATTCCACATCTAGTACAGGGTGAAGACGCTGCAGGTATTGTACTGCTTCGTCCGGCATCTCCTGGTACTGGTGTAATTGCTGGTGGTCCAGTTCGTGCTTTGATGGAATGTGCCGGTATTCATGATGTGTTGAGCAAGTCACTTGGTTCTTCCAATGCACTTAATATCGTACGGGGTACAGTGGCTGCACTTAAGCAACTGGAAAATCCAGAGGCTGTAGCCGCTCGTCGTGGTCTACCTCTTGATCAGGTGGCTCCCGCTGCGATGTTACGGGCACGTGCCATGCACGAAGCTAAAGAGCGTGAAGATGCTGAGTTAGCTGCTGCGCAAGCAGAAAACGAAGCTGCAGCGACAGGAGTTAGTGCATAATGAAATTAAAAATTACGCAAACAAAAGGTCTTGTCGGTACTAAGAAAAATCAGCGCGAAACTATTCGTACGCTTGGTCTACACAAGATTCACCAGTCCGTTGTGCGTGAAGATACGCCGATTGTGCGGGGTATGATTCGTGCGGTTGCACATCTTGTAACTGTGGAAGAGGTTGAATAATGGCAGAAGATAATACTACTGAAGCAGTTGATATCTTAAAGATTCATGATCTTCGTCCAGCGGTAGGAGCTAAAAAAGCTCGTACACGTGTAGGTCGTGGTGAAGGTTCTAAGGGTAAGACAGCTGGTCGTGGTACTAAAGGTACCAAGGCGCGTTATCAGGTTCCTGCTGGATTTGAAGGTGGCCAGATGCCTATGCATATGCGTCTACCTAAGTTGCGTGGATTTAAGAATCCTGCACGTGTGGAATACCAAGTAGTTAATCTGGATAAACTTACCGAGTTGTTCCCAGAAGGTGGCAACGTAACCGTTGAGGATTTAGTTCTTAAAGGTGCGGTACGTCCTAACCACTTAGTTAAGGTACTTGGTAACGGTGAAATTACCGTTAAAGTTTCCGTAACTGTTGATGCTTGGTCTGCTTCCGCTAAGGAAAAGATTGAAGCAGCGGGTGGTAGCATCGCTAAACGCGACGCTTAATTTACTCTAATTGAAGTCGAGACTGGCTTTTACTGCAAAGTAGAAACCAATCTCGACTTCAACATATGTTGGATAAAACATTTTACATTGAAATAAAATAGGTATAATTTACTCTTAGCACACTGTGTTTAATGATTATACTGAATAGGGCGGGTTTACTCGTTCTCATAACGGGAGGAAATCTCTTGCTAAAGGCATTAGCAGCGGCATTCCGCACTCCAGACTTGCGGCGCAAGCTACTTTTGACGATGTTTATTATGCTACTTTATCGTCTGGGTACCTATGTGCCAGCTCCATTCGTTTCCTATGAGAATGTGGATACCTGTTTGAAACAATCCGGTACTGGCGATCTGCTTACTATGATGAATATGTTTGCCGGTGGCGGTATGCTCAAGCTGTCAATTTTTGCTTTGGGTATTATGCCTTATATTACTTCCTCAATTATTGTGCAACTTATGCGGGTAGTTATTCCTAAATTTGAAGAACTACATAAAGAGGGTCAGTCGGGCACGGCTAAACTTACCGAATATACTCGCTATTTGACTATTTTCTTAGCAATCTTACAGTCATCGGTAATTGTGTCAGTTGCTAATAATGCTTTATTTAAGGGTTGTACCGTACAGCCTATGCCTAATGGGTCCGCAGTTACTAGACTTTTAACAATTCTGGCAATGACCGCAGGAACTGGTTTAGTGATGTGGTTGGCGGAAGTGATTACGGAACGTGGCGTAGGAAATGGCATGTCGCTTCTTATCTTTACTGGTATTGCGGCTTCTTTCCCGACCATGTTGAGCACAGTTGCTAAATCTGCTGGTGGATTTACTGACGTGGTTATTGTAGTTGCCCTGTTCTTGGCAATTACAGTAGTTGTAGTGTTTGTTGAACAGTCGCAACGCCGTATTCCAGTACAGTATGCAAAGCGAGTAGTGGGTCGGCGTACCTATGGTGGTACTTCTACGTATATTCCACTCAAAATCAATATGGCAAATGTTATTCCAGTAATTTTTGCTTCTTCTATTCTTTCTCTACCCCAAATGATTTCACAGTTTGGTGATCAAACTGCGGGTTGGGTACAGTGGCTATCACGCAACTTTACGTGGAGTTCGCCTTGGTATATGTTGGTGTATGCCATAATGGTTATTTTCTTTGCTTTCTTCTATACTTCTATTACTTTTGATCCAGAAGAAATTGCAGATAATATGAAGCGTTATGGTGGCTTTATTCCTGGTATTCGTGCCGGTCAGCCTACTGCCGATTATTTGCGTTACGTGATTAATCGTATTAACTGGGTGGGTGCATTATATCTAGCTGCAATTGCTTTAATTCCACATATCGTATTTAATCAAATGGGCATTCAATCAATGCGTTTTGGCGGTACCTCTATTATCATTTTGGTAGGTGTGGGCTTACAAACCGTTAAAGATATTGATGCACAGTTACAGCAACGTCACTATGAGGGATTTTTGCGATGAGTAAAAATTTAGTCTTAGTAGGCCCTCCAGGTGCTGGTAAGGGCACGCAGGCAGAACTTTTAACTGAGTCTTTAGGTATTACCCATGTTTCTACGGGTACTATTTTTCGCGACAATATTAAGGCCCGTACTGAACTGGGGCAGTTAGCTCTGTCTTATATTTCTCGCGGTAATTTAGTGCCTGATGAAGTGACAGATTCTTTAGTGCGGGATTGTCTACAACAGGACCCAATGCTTGCTGGATTTTTGTTAGACGGCTACCCACGTACCGGAGAGCAGGTAATTTCTTTGGATAATATGCTTGCTGATATGGATAAAACCCTTGATGCAGTAGTGCAGATTCATATTCCAGATGAAGAAATTGTGGCTCGTCTATTGAAGCGGGCTGAGCAAGAAGATCGGATGGACGATACCGAAGAGGTTATTAGACACCGTATTGAGGTTTATCATCAAACTACTGCGCCACTGATAGATATTTATAAGCAACGTGGTATATTACTTTCGGTAAATGGTTTAGGTAGCGTAGCTGAAGTATCACAAAGAATTCTTACTGCATTAAAAGAATTCTTAGTTTCCAATAACTAATAGCAGGTACGTATGGGCATTTTTAGCCGTGACCAAATTGAATATAAAACTGATGCGCAAATTGTAGAAATTCGTAAATCAGCACTAATAGTTGCGGATATTCATAAAAGCATTAAAGAGATTATTGCTCCGGGTATGACTACTGCCGATTTAGATAACGTAGCTTTGCAAGTGCTGGAATCACATGGAGTGAAATCTAATTTTTTGGGATATTATGGGTATCCGAAAAATACCTGCATTTCGGTAAACGATACTATGGTGCACGGAATTCCAGGTAAACAAGTATTGCAACCAGGTGATTTAGTTTCGGTAGATTGTGGTGCAGTGCGTAACGGTTGGCATGCAGATGCTTGTTTTTCCGTGGTGCTTCCCGGGGGAGATGCAGAAGTTAGTGCACGGCGGGAACGCTTATCCGAGATTACCCACGAGGCATTGTGGCGGGGAATTGTGGCAATGGCACGTGGTAAATATGTAGCGGATATTGGTAATGCTATTGATGACTATGTGATGAGTTTGGCGGAAAATGAACGTCCAGATATTGTTTTAGATTTTACCGGGCATGGTATTGGTACGCAGATGCATTTAGAACCAACCGTCGTAAATTATCGCACTGCTGGTCGTTCACCAAAATTAAAAGCAGGTATGGTGCTCTGTATTGAGCCTATTTTAACTGCGGGTAAGCAGGAAAATCGGACTTTAGATGACGGGTGGACGGTAGTTACCCGTGATAGGAAAGATGCTTGCCACTGGGAACACGAAATTGCATTACATGATGAAGGAATTTGGGTATTGTCTGCTCCAGATGGCGGGGCTAGTGAGTTAGCACGTTTTGGTATTACACCTGTTCCGCTTGCTTGAATACGTGACGAGTGGCACTGATATTTTCTTTGTTGATTTCCCTTTGTTCCCCGTACAATAGATATTTGGTACTCTATGCCCAAAATGCATAGTTACCGTTGCTAATTGAAGTAATTAGTGACTGAAGAAAACCGAAGTAAGCGGGGAATATGGCGAAGAAAGAAGGCGTCATCGAAGTAGAGGGCACCGTTGTTGAAGCGTTGCCAAATGCGATGTTTCGAGTTGAGTTGGAAAACGGGCACGTAGTGCTCGCACACATCTCTGGCAAGATGCGTCAGCACTACATCAAGATCCTTCCAGAGGATCGCGTAATCGTGGAGCTAACGCCCTACGATCTTAATCGTGGTCGTATCGTTTATCGTTACAAGTAAACGAAGTCGTTTTCCGTAAATCTATCCGCTGCATAACTGCAGCAAAGGAAAGAGACTATGAAGGTCAAACCAAGCGTGAAACGGATTTGCGAACATTGCAAGATTATCCGCCGTCACGGTCGCGTTATGGTCATTTGTGATGCTAATCCGCGGCACAAGCAGCGTCAGGGTTAAAGCCTGACATCTTCTAGAAATAGAGGAATTGTAAAAAGTATTGCTAGCGCAAAAGTGCGTAACCCTCGGATCGAAGGCCGGGGCCTGAAAAGGAAAGCAATGCTCCACACCTTCGTTATAGAAAACAGGAGCCAAAAGGAATGGCACGTTTATCTGGCGTTGATCTACCGCGCGAAAAGCGGGTAGAGGTTGCGCTTACGTATATTTTCGGCATTGGCCGAACCCGTGCACAGCAGACTCTTGCTGTGACCGGTATAAATCCGGATACACGCGTAAAAGATCTCACTGAAGACGAATTGGTTAAATTAAAGAACCATATCGACGAGAGCTACAAAGTTGAAGGCGATTTACGTCGCGAGATTCAGGCGGATATTCGCCGTAAGATTGAAATTGGTTGTTATCAAGGTCTACGCCATCGTCGTGGATTACCAGTTCATGGTCAGCGTACCAAGACGAATGCGCGTACCCGTAAGGGACCAAAGCGTACCGTTGCAGGTAAGAAAAAGGCTAAGTAGTAAGTAGTTCCACCCGTTGGGTGTGAAATGAAGAAATTTCAGGAGATTTAAGAATGCCACCGAAGTCACAGGCGCGTCGTCCGCGCCGCAATGTGCGCAAGAATGTCACGAATGGTCAGGCTCATATTAAGTCGACCTTCAATAATACAATTGTGTCGATTACGGATCCAAACGGTGAAGTAATTGCCACCTGTTCCTCAGGTATGGTCGGATTTAAGGGTTCCCGTAAGTCCACGCCGTATGCTGCTCAGTTAGCGGCAGAAAATGCTGCTCGCCGAGCAATGGATCAGGGTATGAAGAAAGTTGACGTATTCGTGAAAGGCCCAGGTTCGGGTCGTGAAACCGCCATTCGTTCTTTAACTGCATCCGGCTTGGAAGTTACCTCTATTTCTGATGTAACTCCACAGGCACACAATGGATGTCGTCCTCCCAAGCGCCGCCGCGTTTGATCAAGGGTGAAAGCCCTTTCCTCAGGTAATTTATTACCTGTTCTACTGGGATATTCCAGTTTGGAAAGTAAGTTGGACGTCATATAGTGGGCGTCCGTGAAAGGAAGAAACAGTGATTATCGAACAGCGTCCCACGCTGACAGAAGAAAAGATTTCTGATACTCGTTCTCGCTTTACCCTAAATCCGCTTGAACCCGGTTTTGGATATACGCTTGGTAATTCGCTTCGCCGTACTTTGCTTAGCTCAATTCCTGGCTCTGCAGTAACTTCAATCAATATTGATGGGGTATTGCATGAGTTTTCCACGATTGAGGGTTGTAAAGAGGACGTAGCCGAAATTATCCTCAGCCTTAAAGATTTGGTTGTGACTTCCGAGTATGATGAGCCAGTATCGATGTACTTGCGTAAGCAGGGTCCCGGTAAGGTGCTAGCCTCGGATATTACACCACCAGCAGGGGTAGAAATTCATAATCCAGATTTAGTTATTGCTACGCTTAATGAAAAAGGCAAGATTGAAATTGATCTTACCGTTGAGCGTGGACGTGGTTATGTTTCTGCCGCCCAGAATAATTCTCCAGATCGCGAGATTGGGCGAATTCCAGTTGATTCAATTTATTCACCGGTTGTGAAAGTATCCTATAAGGTAGAAGCAACTCGTGTGGGTCAGCGTACCGACTTTGATAAGTTGATTGTGGACGTAGAAACGAAGGCCTCTATGGCTCCACGTGATGCGTTTGCTTCGGCAGGAAAGACGCTTGTAGAGCTATTTGGATTGTTCACTGAATTGAACGAAGAGGTTGAAGGACTAGAGCTTAAAGAAGCTCCAGTACAAGAACAGCAGTCGTCTGATTTACAGCGACCAATTACGATTCTTAACCTTCCAGCTCGTTCACAAAATTGTTTGCAACGTGAAGGCGTGCATACGATTGGTGAGTTAATTTTACGTTCTGAAGCTGATTTGCTAGACATTCGAAACTTTGGCGCAAAGTCCATTGAAGACGTTAAGGACGAGCTAGCTAAGCTCGACTTACGTTTGAAGGATTCACCAGCTGGGTTTATGAGTGGTTTTGGCGATGATAACTTTGCAATTGACTTTCAGTGAAGGTCTACAAATAAACTATAAGGAAATTTGAGGATAGATAATGCCTAAGCCTACAAAAGGAGCTCGTCTGGGCGGTTCTCCAGCACACGAGCGTTTAATTATTGCTAATCTTTGCAAGCAACTTATTCATAATGAAGCGGTTGTGACCACTGAAGCTAAAGCAAAACGAGTACGTCCATATATGGAAAAGCTAATTACGAAGGCTAAGAAAGGCGATACTCATAATCGTCGTCTTGCACTGAAAGTTCTTCGTGATCGCGAAACAGCATATTTGCTTTTTGAAGAATTGGCACCAAAGTTTGAAGGTCGCGAGGGTGGCTATACCCGTATCGTGAAACTTCCAAATCGTAAGGGTGACAATGCGCCAATGGCAGAAATCTCGTTGGTTTTAGATCCAGTAGCTAAGAAGTCCGCTGCTAAGGAAACAACCGTTGAAGAAGTTGCTACTGAGGTTGCCGAAGAAGCTACTGAAGAAGTAGTTGCAGAGGTAGCAGAAGAAACCGTAGTTGAAGAAGCTGAAGAAGCAGTAGCTGAAGCTGCTGAATAACCAGCTTAAGAGGCTTAAAGCTGGGTAGGTAAATTTACCTATTTTTAAGTCAAGCTATTTTTATAGTGTAGTGGGGAGCAGAATATTCTGCTCCCCACTTGCCTGTTTGGATGGTTATATTAAGTATGCAGTTCGGGTCATAAATTATATTAACGGCATATAAAATACGTGTAGAATAAAAAATATTCTAGTTTCTTTAGAGGAGAGTTAAGCCATGCAGAAAAGAAATATAGCAATTATTGCTGTGATTGTGCCGCTTATTCTAATTTTGCTGGCGGTAGCATATTTTGTAGTAGCTAAAGATTCTGGAGCTAACAAACCAGCTAAACAGGAAATAACTCAGCCTGTGACTCCTCCCAAGCCTGTAAAAGAAGTAATTAAAAATCCGTTTACAGGGCTACCAGGTTTATCTGAATCTGCACGAGGAAAACGTCCCGTAGCGGTAGTAATCAATAATGCGCCACCAGCTCGTCCGCAGTGGGGTTTAACTTCGTCTGATTTATTAGTTGAAGGTTTAGCCGAAGGTGGCGTAACCAGAATGCTTGCCTTTTACGCAGACGTAAACGCTATTCCTAAAGTTGGTTCAATTCGTAGCGCACGTATAGATTTTGTGGAAATGGCAGAAAATTTTGATGCAATTTATGTACATTGGGGTTCTTCGGAAACCGGTAAACAAAAAATTAGACGTGATGGTGTGGATGATATAGATGGTATGCACGGTCAATATTTTAAACGTGATTTTTCGCGTAATGTACCTATGGAACATACGGGTTATAGCACCGGAGAAATGATTAAACAGGCTATTTCAGATAAACAATTCCGCACTGATTTACCTAATGCTAAAGAATTATTTTTTAAGTTTGCAGATAAAGAACAGCAGGGTACAAATCCTTGTTTAGAATTTTCTTTTGCCTATTCTAGCGTCGGCTATACCTACAAATATAATAGTGACGATAAACGGTATTACGCCTATTATGAAGGTGCACCACAAAAATCATTTGAAGGGGAACACTTAGCTTTTAAGAATGTTATTTTGCTATATTATCCCGGGCATAGCACTATCAATAATCAGGGCAGTATTGATATGGATTTAAGTGCAGGTACCGGCATTATAGCTTCTAATGGCACCTACAAAGAGATTACTTGGAAAAAAGGAAATACTCCGAATGCTCGCTTAAAACTATATGAAACCACGGGTGCGGAAATAGCATTAAATCCAGGTAAAAACTATCTTGGTTTAATTCCGCAAAATATGCAGAGTAGCACGGTTTTCACGGTACAGTAAATTGGTGTCGTAGCCACATTTAGTTATTACGTATTTATACGTTTTATTGAGCGTATAAATACGTTAAATAAATTCTTGCCCACTAGCTAATTCCCACGCTTTATGACCGCCTAGTATAGCACTGATATTAGGCACAATTTCTAAAGTGGCTAGGGCATCATCTGCGTGTATAAAATGTTCTAAGTTTTTAATTGTACTGGACGATAAATGCGTGGAATTTCCTCCGCCTAAATAAAGCCGATCCCACCTAAACACGGGCCAAAGGCTGATAATAGCGCGTTCTACATTACTATTCCAAAGCGAATTTCCTAAGGTTTGTCGTGCAATTTCTCCTAGACATTCATCATAGGTCTGCTCTTGGCTAAATAATGCGTGTGACATTTCAATATGGGGAGCTAAGCTACCATTTACGAATAAGCTACAACCTAATCCCGTACCTAAAGTCAGCATCAACTCCGTGCCCTGCCCGCAGACTACTTTGCTGGCAGCCAACTCGCTATCGTTAATAATAAGGATTGGTTTATTAAAGTGTTGCCCTATAAATTCTTGTAAATTTAACCCATTCCAGCGCTGTTGCAACTCGGCAGATATTTGCGTATGCGGACCATTAAAGCGAATATAGTGCGGGGTATAGATGACTTTGCCCCCGCGTACCATTCCAGGAAATCCCAGCACAATCCGATCGTAGGAAAAATTATGCTGTTGAATATGAGAACTTATAATATTTATTAAGTCAGCAGGAGAAAAAGGATAAGTAATACCGGTACGCAGGGAATCACTTAGCAGTTCGTTATGGTTATTTACAATTCCACTTTTAATACCCCCACCACCACAATCAATGCTAAGGGTATAAATTTCATTTTTTTCGTTCACGTTTGACCGCGTCATAAAAATATGCGAATCTACATTCATGGAATTGACATTATCGCAAACGGTACGTCTTAGGCTAGATTTAAGCTACCATGGAGCAAAATTTCACGGTTGGGCATCACAAACTGGCTTACGTACGGTGCAAGGAGAAGTGGAATCGGCGCTCGCGGTAATTTTTCGTCAGCCTATTTCCTTGACGGTAGCGGGTCGTACCGATGCGGGAGTGCACGCTACGGGGCAGGTAGCGCATTTTGATATTTCTAAAGCACTTTGGCAAGAATTTATTTCACAATCTAGCTGTAATTCGGCTAGTGTTAAGCCAGAAATATCATTATTGCGTCGTTTAAATTCCTTACTGGCAGAAAGTAAGGGGAAAATGCGGGGATATAGTGATGTGGTAATTTATGCATTGCAAATCGTTCCCGATACTTTTGATGCACGGTTTTCTGCTTTGTGGCGTGAGTACACTTATTTAATTGCAGATCGGCAAGAATGTTGGAGTCCTTTACGTAGTGATGTGCTTTGGTATAAGCGGGAGCTAAACGTGGAACAGATGCATTTAGCTGCCCAAAAACTATTAGGAGAGCACGACTTTTTATCGTATTGTAAACCGCGTGCAGGGGCATCTACCGTACGCACGCTATTAGCTTTGAATGTGGAACGACAGGCAGATGGATTGGTGTGTGCTACTATCCGTGCCGATGCTTTTTGCCATTCGCAGGTACGCACGTTAATGGGTGCTTTAATTGAGGTGGGCAGGGGAGTGCAGGATATAGACTGGCCGGCTCAGCGTTTAGCGGAAGCAAATCGGGAAGGTATAGTAATCGTAGCGCCGGCACATCCTTTAACCCTAGCAAAAGTGGCTTATCCTGAACCGGAAAAATATGGGGTGCAAGCAGAGTTGGCACGCACTTATCGGGGTGTAGAATCATCGGAATCAAATAGTTAATTTGATTTGATGAAACCACTCACAGACGCTAAATTTCTTTGACTAGCGCGTAAGAAAAAGATAAAGTTATTTAACGTTGTGCAAGTTGTGCGTGGATGTTATCCCACTCATCGCGTTCAGTACACAACAGTTATCATCTTAACCATTGGATTGATACGATTCATTAGTAGCGTTAAAGCCATTACGCTAGAATTTGTAACTATCCGTTTATCTAAGAAACGAGCTACGCAAGTGCGCACGTATACACCAAAGCCCGGTGACGTAGAGAAGAAGTGGTACATAATTGATGCCACCGACGTCATTCTTGGTCGTTTGGCAGCTCAAGTTGCCACCCTGCTCCGTGGGAAGCATAAACCAAATTTCGCTCCCCACGCGGACACCGGCGATTTCGTTATTATTATTAACGCTGACAAGGTTGCTTTGACCGGTTCAAAACGAGAGCAAAAGTTTGCTTATTCCCACTCTGGTTATCCAGGTGGTTTGCGAGCAACATCTTATGCCGAACTTCTTGCAGTTAATCCTGAAAAGGCTGTGCAGAAGGCGGTAGCTGGAATGCTTCCAAAGAATACTTTGGGACGCCAGCAGCTTTCTAAGCTAAAGGTTTATCGGGGTGCGGATCATCCGCATGCTGCTCAGCAGCCCGAGCCTTATGAGCTAACACAGGTCGCACAGTAATCCCGGATCATACCGGATAGAATTTAAGGAGTACCGTGGCTAAGACCACCGTAGAAACCGAAGAGCTAGAAGAAACTCTTAGCTCGTATACCAGCGAGAGCGAAGCTCCGCAAACCGGTCAGGGAACTTCTTTGACCGCACCCGGACAGGGACTCGGTCGCCGTAAGGAAGCCGTTGCCCGTGTTCGTCTTGTTCCAGGCACTGGCGAGTGGAAAATCAATGGTCGTACCCTAGAGGGTTACTTCCCAAATAAGCTACATCAGCAGCTTGTGCATTCTCCATTCGTACTACTTGATATTGAAGGTCGTTTTGACGTTGTCGCCCGCATTAGCGGTGGCGGTCCTTCGGGTCAAGCTGGTGCCCTACGTCTTGGTATTTCTCGTGCATTGAACGAGATTGACCGTGATTCTAATCGTGCAGCTCTTAAGAAAGCTGGCTTCCTAACTCGTGATGCTCGTGCAGTGGAACGTAAGAAGGCTGGTTTGAAGAAGGCACGTAAGGCTTCGCAGTTCTCCAAGCGTTAAGCTAATCTGCTTTTTTGGTGGTGCCCCGCTCCTTGAGCGGGGCACCCCTTTATTTGAGTAACTCACTATTTATGTATTAGCTATTTTCCTGTGTATTGCTCGGAGTATCGCAAGGAGTTATATTATCCATTCCAGCTAGATAGATTCCTCCGCAAAATCCTGTGGTTATGCGCGCGGTAAGAAATCCGCTCCTGTTAAAGAAATGTGCTGGAAATGTATCTCGGGGTGTATCTGTATCTGAAGTATATCCATACTTCAGGTTATCCATTTGTGCATAGCGGGTAATATTCCCAGCATTATGATACCAAAAACGGATATTTCCAGTGGGTAATTTTAAGGTAATATAATTTCCTTCCGCTTCTACAACTTCAGTATCTATCCAATGTGGATGAAGAGGCATATTTTTGCTTTTTTTATAGCCACCCCCCATCATTTTTGCCTGTATCCAATGTACTTGATGTCCGGGTCTAAACTTACGACACGTCGTATAGTCAAATGGAAAATAGTCCATATTTTGTGGATTATTTTGCGTAGTATTGAAATTTTCATCAGTCATCTTAGACTCCTTATTCGCTGTTTCCCATACTTTTGTAAGGGCTGATCTTCTCTCGGAAGCACCGAATGCGAATTCGGTTGCTAGCCAGCAAGCCGAGAGGCTTAACGCTGACTTCCAGATCACTTTTATTGTAGAGGTGCCCTCCGAATTTTTTCGTTGCCATTTATAGCTACTTAGTTGAGAAGTTGGAAATTCATTTTGGATGCAGGCAACGCCAAAGTTTAATTAGTTTATTTTGCCAATAAATTGGCTAAAATGGGTGGGTAATACTTTTATTTAAGGAGAAACAATGGCGCGGTTATTTGGTACTGACGGAGTGCGAGGCTTAGCTAATAGAGATATTAGTGTAGATTTTGCATTACAGTTAGGGCAAGCGGCGGCTCGAGTCTTTACGAAAAGTAATTTAACGCATCGTCCCCGTGCCATTATTGGGCGAGATACTCGTCAGTCTTCAGGAATGCTTTCACATGCTATTGCGGCTGGCTTAGCAAGTGCTGGGGTGGACGTAGAACATGTACGGGAAATTCCTACTCCCGGGGTAGCCTACCTTACTAGCGAAGAAGACTATGATTTAGGTGTAGTTATTTCTGCTTCACATAACCCAATGCAAGATAACGGCATTAAGTTCATCAATGCTGACGGTTTCAAATTAGATGATGCTATTGAAGATGAAATTGAGCGTATGTTGGGTGAAGATTGGGAACGCCCAATTGGAGAAGCGGTGGGTACCATTAGTGAAAATTCGTTAGTTTCTGATCGTTTCTATATGGATCATTTAATTTCTTGTGGTGCTGATTTGCATGGTCTGCGGATTGCTTTAGACTGTGCGAATGGAGCGGCTAGTGATGTTGCTCCACGTGTATTCCAAAAATTAGGCGCAGACGTAGTAGTTATAAATGCAGCTCCTGATGGGAAGAACATTAACGATAATTGCGGTTCTACGCATCCTGAACAATTGCAGGCATTGACCATAGCTACTAAAGCTGATTTTGGATTTGCCTTTGATGGTGATGCGGATCGTTGCTTAGCGGTAGATCACGAAGGCAAGCTGGTAGACGGCGACCAGATTATGGGCATGTTAGCGGCGGCGATGAAAGCGGAAGGACGACTTAAGCGAAATACGCTAGTCCTAACCGTAATGTCTAATCTTGGGTTGCATATTGC
>PDWI01003434.1_pt1 | contig 22351 bp, 18 predicted proteins | sample 1430891 | NCBI WGS metagenome assembly PDWI01 (sample SAMN01162508, study PRJNA174530) | Oral metagenome, whole genome shotgun sequencing project. | biome: Marine environment; feature: Marine mammal; material: Swab sample of the gingival sulcus; isolation source: swab sample of gingival sulcus... | reverse complement strand
TCACTTTCCTCAACGAGATAACACTAACGAAACCGACCAAGAAAGTGATAAAAACGACAGCATCTGGTCGGTCATAGGAGGATTTATAAAACAATATCCATCTGTAACATTTGAACAGGCTATTTATGATTTTAGTTATACGAATATCATTATGTATAGTTCGGTAGTTCCGTCTTATAACTCATCAAGTGATGATAAAAAAGATAACGAGGTCATTGATGCGTCAAATCCTGAAAACGTAGAAAAAGTAAATAAGATACTTTTTGAAGATTAATAAAAAAGTGAGAAATATTTAAAATCTCGCTTTTTTATACAAACTTTTTTCATAAAATAACTTTTTTCGTAATTTAGCGAAAAATTTTAAGGACAGAGAACACCTAACAGAGAGGTACAACACAGACAATGTGTTGTACCTCTTTTTTTGTTTAAAATATTATGAATAGTACAAACGGAGCATTAGATTTTCAGGCAAGAATTGATATTGAGCAATTACGCAGAGATATTGATAAAATGAAAGCCGAATTTAGAGGAGTTACCAAAACAGTAAGCGAAGAGGGTAACAAGGCACAGCAAATTATAAATAATATGCTCAAAGGTGCTACGGCTTATTTCACCATTCAACAGGCGCGACAGTTTGCTGGTCAGATTATTGCTATTCGCGGAGAGTTCCAACAGTTACAAGTAGCATTTGAAACAATGTTGCGAAGTAAGTCAAAGGCAGATAAGATGATGTCTGATGTGGTGGATTTCGCGGCAAAAACACCATTTCAGCTTACCGAAGTAGCTGGAGGAACAAAACAATTGCTTGCTTACCGAATTGAGCAAGAGAAGATAATACCTACTTTAAAAGCATTAGGAGATGTTTCGGCAGGATTGAGTGTGCCTATTGGTCGCCTTATACTTAACTACGGACAAGTAAAAACAGCTACTAAACTTACAGGTAGAGAACTCCGAGATTTTAATATAGCAGGTGTTCCACTTATTGCCGAACTTTCTAAAAACCTAAATAAATCTGAAACAGAAATACAAGCAATGGTTTCGGCTGGTAAAATCGGATTTAAAGAAGTTGAGGATGCGTTTAGAACAATGACAAGTGAGGGCGGACGATTTGCGGACTTAATGGATAAGCAGTCAGGAACTATTACAGGTCGTATTTCCAATTTAAAAGACAATATCGATAAGATGATGAACGATATAGGTCAAGCAAATGAGGGAGTAATAAATGATGCTATTTCAGGAGCTGGATATTTGGTTGAGAATTACGAGGAAATTGGACGAATTTTAGCGGATTTAATAGCTGTCTATGGAAGTTACAGAACAGCATTAGTGCTTACAAGTGTAGCACAAGGAATAGCAACACAATCTGCAATGGGATATACCTTTGCTGAACAGATAAGATATAAATGGTTGTTGTTGGTGGAAACAGCACAAAAACGTTTAAATCTTACAATGTTAAAAAATCCTTATATTTTAGTAGGAGTTGCTGTTGGTACGTTGGTTTATGGATTGTACAAACTTGCTACCGCTCAAAGTGAGGCAGAAAAAGCACAAGAACGCTTAAACAATCGAATTAAAGAGCAGAAAGAATATATCGATAATGAACGGAACGAAGTTGAAAAGTTGATAAGGGTTATTAAAGATGAAATTTCTACTCGTACAGATAAGCAGTTAGCATTAGATAAATTGCAATCAAAATATCCTAATATTTTTAAGAATATGGATATTGAAATGATTAAGAACTTAAAAAATGCAGATGCTTTAAAAGAAGTAAACAAACAACTAAAAGAAAGAGCCACATTATCAGATAAGGAGCAGATAAGCAACAATAATAAAAGAATACAAGAACTTAAAAAATTAAGAGATGTATCAACAGGAACAGGAAGTATTTACCTTCTCAATCAGCAAATAAAGGCTTTAGAACTAGATAACGAAAAACTCCAAAAACACCTTGAACTCAAAGAAAACGCAGAAGAAAAGGCAAGATTTAACGCTTTGTCTAATTCTGAAAAGATAAGGATAAAGGAGGGAGAGAACCAATTATTAAAAAATGAGATTTCTGAACTTGAAGAAAAGCAAAAAAACAACTACATAAAAGACCCTATGTTGGAGGGTAAAATAAGTAGCGCGAAAAAGCAACTTCAAGAAAATCAGAAAAATATTTTAAAGTGGAGCGAAAAGGAAACAAAAATTATTCACGACAAAAATAAACTTCTTTCCGAGCAAATAGAATTAAATAAAACCATTGCAAAATACCAGGGTAAAAAAGGTCTCACATCTGAAGATGATAAACAATTAAGTAAGGCGCAAGAGAGAGTTAAGGAGATTGAAAAACTTTTAAAAGCCAAATTTGGTTATAAAAAATCTTCTTCATCCAAATCAGAAAAAGCAATCTTTGATGAGTTAGAACTCCAAAGAAAGCAAAACAGAGCCATTGAAGACGCGAAGTATGAAAGTAGGATAAATCAAATCAAAATAGACAAAGACGGCTACGAGCAAGAAAGAGCCTTAATGAAAGCCGAACACGAGCGTAAATTGGTACTTATTCAGCGAATGGAAGATGATAAACTTTTAGAATTGGGAAAATTCGCAGATGAGGCAAAAAAGGCTGGTAAAAGTTTTGATTTAACAGGTCAAGTAGAAGTTTGGGAGCAGATTTTTGAAAAGCAACGAGAAACCGAGAATGAAGCCTATAATCATAATGAAACCAAAGCACAGCAAGAGCATTTAAAGGATTTACTTGAACAATACAAAACCTACGAACAACAAAAGGAAGATATACGCAAGAAATACGCACAACAGCGTGAAGATTTAAAAGGTCAAGATTATGATAAAAAGAAATTAGACCAAGCCGAGGCAAGTGAACTATTTGAGATTGAGAAAAAGGCAGGAAAGATAAAAAGCACTATTTCTCTTGTGTTTAGTGATTTGAGTGGAAAGACAAGAACTGAACTTGACAAGATTAGACAGCAAGCAGAAGAATTATATAATTTTTTGAGTAGCGGAAAATGGAATGCTGATTTAGGAGCAAAATTAGGTGTTGATAAGGAAACATTTGTAAAATTATCCGCAGACCCTAAGAGTTTAGATGCTTTACGAAAAAAAATAAGAGAACTTACATCAAGCTCTAAATCATTTTCTGATAATTTAAGTACCTTATTCAAGGAAGATGTAGGCGTAGAAGAGTTTTCACAATCTTTAGGAGCTGTGGATGGTGAAATCCAAGCTGGAGTACAATCCTTAAACATGTTCTCTGACGCCTTACAAAGTATTAGTGATGTTTCAGGAAATGAAATGTTCGGCAACATCGCAAGTGGCATCAAAGATATTACCAGTTTAACGAGTAGCGCAATGCAAGGTGCTAAAACAGGAATGACGCTTGGCGGAGCTACAGGAGCTATTATAGGAGGAGGGTTAGGGTTGATAACTGGAATTATAGGCAAAATAGCTGGTGCGGAGAAAAGACACCGAGAGGCATTAAAAAGAATCCAGCAATCAAATATCCAACAACAACACATTTACAATCAGTTACTTTTTGAGCAAAAAATACTGATGAAAGACGCTGAAAATATTTTTGGCGTTGATGAACTTGCAAAGGCAATCAATTACACAAAGGTTTATGAAGATAGTTTTAAAAAGTTACAAGATAAATTAACAAAGAAAAAAGGGAATTGGATTGTTAATACTCCTTTTGGAAAAATAAACACAGGACTTAAAACCTTTGAAAGTGCTTTAGATAAGATAAAGATTAAAACAGGTCATAAAAAGACAGGTTTGTTTGGATGGGGTAGAGGTAAGAATGTTTATTCTTCCATCACATCTAAATACAAAGATTTAGTTAAGGCTAATGGAGATCTAAATGTAGAGTTAGCAAAATCATTATTGCAAAGTAAGGATTTTGGAAAAGGAGGTAAAGAGGCTTTACAGGAAATTATCACACTTTACGAGCAAACAGAAAAAGCAAATACAGAGCTAGACAATTATTTAAAATCCACTTTTGGTGAATTAGGAAGAGGAATGATGGATAGTATTGTTAAATCCTTGAAAACAGGCGAAGATGCTTTTGAAAGTTTCGGTAAAAGTGCTGGGAATGTAATGCTGAAATTAGGTAAGCAAATGATTTTTAGTGCTACCTTGAAACCTATTTTAGATCAAATGCAAAAGCAGATTAAAGAAACTGTAAAGCAAGGGAAAGGTTTAGATACTCAAAACGTAGCCAAGAATGTAGCAAATGTTATCTCCAACAGTATGGGAGAAATAAAAAGCGGATTGGAAGTTGGAAAATTAGGGTTAGATGCGTGGAATAAAGAGATAAAATCAAAAATGGATGTTGATATTTTCAACGACCAACAACGTCAAGCTACACAAAAAGGATTCCAAGGAATGAGCCAAGACCAAGCAAGTTCGCTTGAAGGTAAATTCACGCTTTCTAATGAATTAGAAAGGCAACATTTAACCGTAGCCAAAGAGATAAGCGGAAGTTTTAAATTTTTACAAGATATATCAGCAAAACAATTAAAACACCTTGCTGGGATTGAAAAGAATACAGCAACATTACACGATGTTAAAAAAGATATTGGAGGTGTGAAATCAAGTTTAGAGGAAATAAGAGACAAAGGAATAAAAATGAGAAGATAATGAAGATAGATAATGTAAACATAAAATCAAGATTTGGGGCAGTTATTTTAAAAGGGAGCTATGAAAGTTTGTTACAATACCCAAAATTGAAAGAGCCTCAAAAAAACGATTGGGCAGAATATGATGGTTTGGAGGTAGATTTACTTGACCCTGTTTTAGATAAAAAAGATGTTGTTTTAAAGGTTTATTGTAGTGGAAATGTAGATGCTTTTATTGATTTCTTGATGCAGAAAACGTATAGGATTTATCGTTTTGAGGATTTAGGGTTATCGTTTAAGTTGCGTTTTATTAGTGTTTCGGATTTAAAGGAATGGACTAATCAGAAAGGTAAAAAAGTTATTGACTTCACATTAAAATTAAGCGATGATAGAGGGGTGGTTCCTGAATTAAATTATAATATTCAAAGTTCAATTCACGATGCAGGGTTTTTATTAGATGGAAAGAATTTTAGGGATTATGGAATTTTCCCAAAAATAGAAAAGGAGCAAGCCGAAACGAAACCAAAACTTGAAATAAGGAGCAGATTTATCAAAGGTGTAAAAGTTGCCGAGCAAGTCGGTAAAAAGAAAGAATATACAGCGACTTTGAAACTATTTATACATAGTAATATGCAAAGTTTTTTAGGTGGATATTATCAGTTTTTAAAGGATTTGATAAAGCCAAATGAACGGATTTTAACAATACAAGGAAAGGACTACAAATGTTACTATCAATCATCAAAAATCAATGTTTTTGACTTACAAGACGATGATGTTTGGTGTAATTTTGAAGTAAATTTGAATATGATTTAAAATATTTATTTATTTTTTGTAATTTAGCGGAATATTTAAGGGAATAGAGAAACCTAATAGAGAGGTACACGTATAATAGCGTGTACCTCTTTTTTTTTGCACAAAAAAATGAGAATAAATTTTTCAAACGGATATAAAGATGTAATTCCAAACGATGAAAGTTATCGTTTGAGAGCTATTATGAGTGCGAATGAAATTAATTTAAAGTTTTCATTGTCTGATTTTTTTGAATTTCCTTTGGGAAGTTATGTAAAATATCAAGGTCAGCGATATACTTTGAATAGTCCAGCAATTATAAATGAAGTTAATAGCACTCATTTTGATTACTCAATGACTTTAGGAAGTCCGCAAGATTTATTACGAAATTTCAAGATAAAAGACACGCAAGGACGTTTAAAATTTCCTATCACAGCCAAACCAAGTGAGCATTTAGAGTTGTTAGTGTATAATCTCAATCAGAATGACGGAGGTTGGAGTGTTGGGGAATGTATAGATAAATACGAGAAATTAATACCTTATAATCATACGAATTGCTATGATGCTTTACAGACTATTGCGGATAAATTTAAAACCGAATTTGAGATTGTCGGCAAAACCATTCATTTACGAAAGGTAAAATACAACGAAGACAATCCTTTACCATTGAGCTATGGAATGGGTAACGGATTTGTGAGCGGTGTGGGAAGAAATAATGACGACCAAAAAGCAGGTTTTAATGTGTTGTATGTTCAGGGGGGAAATAGAAATATCGACTTTTCAAAATACGGAAATAAGGAGTTGTTATTGCCTAAAAATCAACAATACATCTACGAGGGGGTAACTTATCAAACTGACGATAAAGGTCTGTGTATTTCAGTAGTTGGTGATAGTTCTGTAACTGAAAATAGAAAGGAAGAAAGTTTAGATTTAACTCATATTTACCCTAAACGAGTAGGGGAGATTAGCGAGGTTGTAGCAGTAGATGAAGATAACCATTTTTATAATTTTAAAGATGCAAGTATTCCTGATAATTTAAACTATAATGATTGCTTAATAAAAGGAAATAAAGAGTTTACAATAAGTTTTCAAAGTGGTATGTTATCAGGTCGAGAGTTCGGAGCGACTTACGACCACTCAAAACGAGAATTTAAACTTGTTCCAAAAGAAGAAGACGGCTATACAATGCCGAGCGGTGTGTATGTTCCTAAAATTGGAGATAAATATACAGTTTTCAGTATGCAGATGCCTAATGCTTATATTTGTGATAATTCAAGTAAAAGCGGTGCTAGTTGGGAAATGTTCAAAGAGGCTTGTAAGCACTTTTACGAAAACCACGAGAGTAAATTCACTTTTAAGGGAACGCTTGACGGAATTTGGGCAAAAAAAGATTGGTTAAATATTGGCGGTCGATTAAAATTAGGCGGATTTATTTCATTTTCAGATGAGAAATTTCAACCTGATGGCATTAATATTCGTATTATTTCGGTTAAAGATTTTTTAAACAATTCGCACAGTCCTGAAATAGAGTTAGCGAACTCTGTACAAGGTGGTAGTATTGCGACAGAATTAGACAAAATCAAAGAAAATGAGGTTGTAGGAGAGGATTTGCATAAAAAGTCAATAGACTACACAAAAAGACGTTTCCGAGATGCAGAGGAAACAGCAAGAATGCTTATCAATTCAAAATTGAATTTCGGCAAAGGTATCAATCCGATGTCTGTAAATGCTATGCAGTTATTGGCTGGGGATAAGTCGTTGCAATTTCAGTTTATAGATTCAATAAGCAACCCTATAAAAGTAGAACATTCATTCATCTACGACCAAGATAGAAAGGTGTTAAAAACATCAGGAGGAATTTTACAGCATTTGACATTAGGGATTGATGCTGTAAAGCCAAATCAAATATATAAAACTTGGAACGTCACACCTTTTGAAAGTCCTGCATTAACTGACAAAGATAAATCGTATTATTTCTATGTAAAAGCAAGTAAGCATAGTCAAAATGCAAGTTTTGTATTATCTGAAAATGCAATAGGATTAGAAGAAGTATCAGGCTATTACTATTTGCTCACAGGACTTTTGAATTTAGAGATTGAGGGGGAGCGAAGTTTTGTGAAGATGTACGGATTTACAGAAATTTTACCGGGACAAATCAAAGTAGAAAAATGGAGCAGTGGAAATGGTCAGCAGTTCGTTGAGTTTTTGCACGATAGAATAAGAATTAACGGAGATGTTTCATTTACAAATGACAGCCCTGCATTTGCTCAAATTGCAGGAGTACAAGATTTAAAGATTGGAAGTGCAGAACAGAGAGCGAAAGATTATGCAAATGCACAAGTAGATGCTATTGAAATTGAGAGTAGAAATTTACTTCCAAAAGCAAATGTAAAATTTGATAGTAAATATAAGTTCTTTTCAATTTCTCATACAAATGGGAAGTTAAAAGGGGCGATTTCAGCGGGAGGTAGTTTTTATTTTGATAATAATAAGAGTGATAATATTGTGCGATTTACAATGTTTTTCACTACGACAGAAGATAATTACAGTAATGGAGATAGAAAGTATGTTATTTATCATTATTTCAGAAATTTGAAAGGCGGAAAATGGCATCATTTGTTTAAGTCTGCAAATTATCAAGTTGAAAAAAAGCATACTAAAATAAGAGGGTGGTTTTGCGATTCAATAAATGGAGATTATCCGAATGAAGTTAAAAACTTACACATAAATTATTCCAACAAAGACTTAGGATATACAATGCCTTTTGAGGATATACAGGCAATTGTTAGTCAATCTAAGCAAGAGGCTATACAAGCTAACCAAGCATATATTTCTGCTCAAAATTTTGTAACACAAGTAACTCATTCTGCCGACCTTGACGATGTCAGAACGGAAGCGGAGCAGAACGCAATATCGGAAGCGACTGCTAAAATGAATTTAGCAAAAGCCTACGCTGTTGCAAAAGATACTGAAAAGGAGATATTATTAAAAGCGTATGCTGACGGTAAAATAAGCCAAGTAGAGCAAAGTGCTATCAATATTGCGCAGGCAAAAGCAAATCTTGCGGAACAGCGAGCAAAAGCTCATGCAGATAACATTGTAACAGCGGAGGAACAACGAGCAATAACAGATGCAAAAGCAAAGTTGAATGAAGCTAAAGCTCACGCACAAGCTTTAAGTGATGAAATTAAAATCGGTGGTCGAAATTTGTTTAAGACTTATGATATAAAAGATAAATTTCCAACAAGCGATGCGATATTTAAAATTCTTTCAGGTGATGTTGTTAGAATAGGGAACATAAATATTTCTGAAAGTGGAAATTATATTTTCTCAGCATATATAAAAAAAACAAAGAGAAGTGCCGGAATTAGAGTCTTTGACAAGACAACAGGGAAGAGTTTAGTGTATGTAGGAATTAATGAAGATACAGATGGCGAATTTAAAAGAATAAAAGAAACTATATACTTAGATAAGGGGCAGAGAATTGGAATGAATTTCTATGGTCATCGCTGGAGCGCAGGTTCTGAAGACGCATTTGTTAAGAAAATTCAAATTGAAAAAGGAACAAAAGCAACAGATTGGACACCTGCTACTGAAGATGTGCAAGCGAGCATTGACGAAATTAAACAAGAAATTGAACCAACCAAGCAAATAGCTGACTACCTCGCAAAATCTTTAAAAGAAAACACAGAGGTAAATGGAGGGTTGGTTTTAGCATCTACAATAGGAGCTAAAAATGGAAATGATGTAAAAAGTTACATGAGCGGTTTGAACGCTATCGCTTTTGCTGCAGGGGTAAGAAACTTCGGAACTCAAAACGAAACGCAAAACGTGGCTATCAGACACGACGGCACAGCAAAGGTCGGTGTATTTGATATTGACGGAGGTGGAAATGTCCGCATTTTGGATAATAATAACGATGAGCGAATAGGCTTTCATCGCTCAAACATCACACCTTTAAATGAAATACTGTCTGATTCTGTGTTTTCGAATAGTGCAGAGGCTACAGGGACGACCTCTGTGGGAGGTGGTTATTTAGACGGTTTTAATAATGTGTCAGCCCAAGTTGCAGGTCTTTCTATGACGATACCTAAAAACGGAGGAGTGCTTACTGTTAGCGGTAAATTAAGTGTTTTAGCATCTTCTTACCCTAATCAAGATGTGTCAAGTTATCCGAATGGTATGTTTTTAAGGAGGTATGTGGTATCGTTAGTTCTGTGTAAAAACGACAACGATTATACTACTATTTATAGTGAAATAGGAATCATTGGTAAAAATTTAGACTGGAATAATGAAATCTCTATAAACAAAAGAATAAATATAAGTAGTAGCGGTAACTACTCTTTGAAATTAAAGTATTCGTTCGACAGTGTAGATGATAGCGTTAGTAATCTATTTTCGTATAACGAAAGCTTTAACTTTTCAGAGGGAAAATTTGATTGGGACTTTAAAACGGCTCAATTTAAAAAGACGGTATTCGGAGCAAACGGCTTTTTGTCTGCGTTTCCTGACATTCTTTTTTACTTATCAAAAGAAAATGGGTTAGTCGTGAAGGGAAATGTTGGGCAGGTAAATATGCCTGGAGTTCTGTGTACAGCGACTGCAAATATTTATGGTACACAGTCTAATTATTGGGGTATTTGTGATGAAGGAGGTGTTGAAAGAATAGGACAAGGATATTACCGTATTTCTCACAATATTGGACACAGCGAATATACCGCGACGTTTACTGTGCATCACAGAGATAACGGAGCGAGGTATATACATATAGGAACTCGAACAAGCTACTATATAGATGTTTATTTTTATAGAGATGGAAATTTAAAAGACACAGGATTTGATTATGTTTTGTACGGCAAAAATTTTAGATAATAAAAAAAGCCTACACGGTGGTAGGCTTTTAAATGTTTTTAGGGTAATTTTACTGCTTACCCTCTTTCATCAATTCTTTATATTCTGCTCCAGTTATAGGGCGGAAAGTATACAGCTCGTCGAACATTTTATATACATCTTCGTAGCGTTGTTCTTCGAAAGCTTTTTTTATTGGCTCGCGAGCGTTAACAAGGGTTTGATTTGGGATATACGCAATAGTGTCTTTTGTTTTTGTGCAAATAACTACATTTTCAGCGTGAGTAAAATCTCTAATCAATTCATTTTCAAAAATAATATAGATAGACCAAAATTTTATAGCGGGTTTTTCAAGGTCTTTTTGAACATCGGCAATGCCAATAGTAGCCGATGTTTGAGGCTCTTTCAATTTTTTATTTTCACTATAAAAAGCTTTAAACCTCAAAAGTTTTGCTTGTTTAACAATTTCAAGAGCCGAAAGATGTCCATCATTAACCACTCTTTTTTGAAGATTAAAAGCAGATTTATCAGGCTTAATCAAAACCATTTTATTCGCATCCCACATCTTTTGTGGCTTTTCATCGTCTTTTTCACAAGCAAATATCATTAGAGATACTGCAAGTAATAATAAAATCTTTTTCATAAGTATATAATTTAAAATGTTAATAATCAATACACAAATATAATAAATAATAATCAAAAAAGCAAAAAAATGAAAGTAAAAAATTTAGCTATCGTGTCACAAGAAGTGAGCGAAGTACAGAAGGGAATCGTAAAAGGAAATACAACCGTTCTTAACTATTCCTACAAGAAAGACCAAAGACCTCTTTTTGTCAATTTCTCAATAGCAAATGGCATCGAAGAAGGAGAAGGGAATTACATTATCAATCCAGCTATTACAGGGACTTTTCCTAAAGACGGAAACATAAGAATTGAAACGCATTCCAAAATGAAACGTATAGGTTCTTTAATCGATGAGATTTACGACATCTGTGATGCCATAGTAAATGGAGCAGAGGAGGAGAAAGAAACAAAAAAGAAGTAAAATCAATGCTATATCCAAGGCGATAGGCTTTTGCCTGTTGCTTTGGGTTTGGTAAAAAGTATTTAATAAAATGGAAGAAGTAACAAGAGGAGGTTTAGATGTCGCAAAAGGTATTAGCGATTTTGGAATGATGGCTGTAACGGCTGGGTTCTTTTTAGTGATTTCGGCTATTATGATGGTGTTTTTTGTGAAATGGTTTATTAAAGTGATTAATAATATTTTGGAAAAGCAAAATGTTGTTTTAGACCAACTTTCCGATAAAAACGATAAACAAACAATTATTTTAAAAAAGATAAGCGAAAGTTTTGAGGAGGCGTCGCTATCGCGTATAAAGGCGTTATCATCATTAGCATTTGACTTGTCAATTGAACAGGTTTGCAAGGTTGTGAAGAAAATCCGAGTGGAAAACAACATCCAAGATAAAGAGGCTACGAAAGAGAAGATTTTACACCTATTAACCAACCTACACGAAGATAGGAACGCAAAATTGGATAACTTTACTTATTCAGGAAAATCATTGTCTTTTTACACGGAAAAGAGCTGGATTACCGATATAGCAAAAGTTGTGGAAAAAGAAGTGTATGAAAAAAAAGAAAACAACGGTCGTTTGCATTCTAATTTACAGTTGACTTATGACACTATTAAATTACAATTCTATAAAAATTTAAGGACAAAATGATAACTGAAAAAGCATATAAAAAAGCATCCGAACTCATCGGCTGTGAAGTTGCCGTAATTAAAGCCATTGCAAAAGTCGAGAGCAATGGCGACGGCTTTAATCCTGACGGAACTCCGAAAACACTATTTGAGGGACATTGGTTTCATAAGTTCACGAATGGCGTTTATTCAGGGATTTGGAAGTATCGTTCAATTTCTTATTCAGGTTGGACGAGAATTTGGTACGGAAAGCAAAATGCAGAGAAAAAACGCCTTGAATTAGCGTGTTCTTTGGATAGAGAGGCAGGGTTAAAATCAGCGTCGTGGGGGGCGTTTCAAATTATGGGCTTTAACTATGAACTTTGCGGATTTCGTACGGTTCAGGAATTTGTAAACGCAATGTACAAGAATGAAGATGAACACCTTTTGGCGTTCGTAAATTACATCAAGAGCCGAAATTTAGGAAAATACCTAAAGGAAAAGAATTTTGATTTGTTTGCCTATTACTATAACGGTAAGGGCTACAAAAAAAATCAGTATGCAAAAAAAATGTGGAAAGAATATCACAAAAATTTATGATGAGTAGTATTTTAATCAAAATAGCCAACTGGTGGCTACGTCTTTCAAGAGGAATGAAAGTAGCCACTATTTTAGTAGTAGTATTTCTTTTGATGTTCCTTTATAAATCGGTACAGTATTCATTGCTGAGATACCAGTATTTTAAGGAAAAGGAGCAACAAGTAGAAATTTACAAGGACAGTCTAAAAGCGTCGCAAAAGCGTATAGACTCACTTATTTTGTTAGGCAAGGAGGAAAACGAAAAAGCACAAAAAAGGATTGAAAAAATCGAAAAAAAATTACAAAATGATAAAAAGAAAATTTACAATAGTTCTATTTCTGATGATGAGTTGCGTGATTTTCTCGCAAAATACGAGGAAAAGACAAGAAAAGATAAAAGTAAGTAAACCTGTGCTTACTTTGATTAAAAAGGATTTAGACTATTGCAATAGTCTGAAAATTGCTTACGCTGAAAAATCAAAAGAACTCAAAAATATTACTCAACGAAATAAATTACTATTTCGGCAGTTATCGGCTGAAAATGACAAAATCAGCCGTTTGCAAAGCCAAATCGAAAAACAACAAAAAGAACTTTTGAAGATAAATAAAAAGTCTGATAAATGTTTGTTGTATGGGATTGTAGGTACAATTTCAGGTATCATTATAGGTGTTATTGTTGCTAAATAAAAAAGCGAGATTTTAATTAAACCTCGCCTTTTTTACTTTTAGGCTACCTCTTTCCTCAATAGCGAATGAACTAACTTTAAATGTCTTTTAAATCTATTTCTCCAATAGGAATATATTTTCCCTCTCGCTCTACATAGATAGTTTCTTTTTCCTTTGTAGATACAAATAAATCTTTAACATCTACCTCTAAAATAGTTGCTATCTTTTGGAGTGTTTCAACAGTAGGATTTCCGTTAATTAACTTATTTACTCCCATTTTAGTAACACCTAACTCTTTTGCTAAATCTATTTGAGTTAGTTTTTTTTCTTTTAATATTTCTTTGATTCTTAAAGTCATAGTAATGTTTTTTGCAAAAGTAACACATATATATATAACTACAAAATAAAAAATATTACAAAAAAGTTATATTTTATTTTGTAAAATAAAACTTATGTGTTATATTTGCATCATAAAAGTAAACATAAAAGTATAATTAAAAACATTAACAAGATGAAAAATACAATGTACCAGCAATTTAAGAGCCTAGACGAACTTAACCAAAAAGGCGATAAAGGTGTTTATCAAAATAAATATTTAAGGTCTATTCTTACAGCAAAAGAATATTACAACCCTAAATATCATAAAAAAGGGGTTTATTTCATCAAAGATGAAAATAATGTCTTAACTCTAATGATTGCTTATAGAAATATAACGGGTAAGAAGAGGTACAATTACGCTCCAGCAATATCTGTAAAAAAAATATCAACTAAAAAATAATAATAAAATGGGCTATCCAAAAAACTATCAGAATGAATCTCCATATAACAAAGATATAGAGAGATTATCAAAAATTTTTAATGTTAAAATCAAAAGTTACTACGTAATGAAACGAGCAATAGGTATTACTTTTGAATTTCGAAGAGATTGGTTTTCTCTAGGGTTAGGTGGTGATAAAACAGATATATTGTTTAATCGATTTCTTGAAATTGAGAAGATTGATTTTAAAAATAAAACAATTAGCACTTCAACTTCTAAAATAAAGCTAAACGAATTGTATTGCTATTTAGAGCGATATAAAGAAAGAACAGGTATTGACCTTGTCAACGAAAAAAAACACGAATTTAACAGATTATAAATGTTGTCATTTCTCAAAAATCTCTTCACAAAAAGAGTGCGTATGTCTAAATTCTTTAGGCAATACGCACTATCAAGTAATCGTCCTTATTACTACAAGAGGCGTCTGATTAATAATGCTAGAAGAATAGAGGAGTTTGAGAAACATTTAAGTAAGGGTCGTTGGTTTCGTAAAAGATTATATAGTAATGATTTTAATGAGTTGGTGTTTGAAAATTACATACACTTTTTAAAGTCATCTCCTAAAAGTTACAGAAGTAGCACCATTAAAAACTACGCCCAAAAACTTGGGGAATTTTTACGTAAAGCTAAAAAACACGGCTATGCTGTTGATTTTGGGTTTGAAGATGTTAGACCTCCTAAAGATGAAATTTGTACAATAGCATTAAGCGAAGATGAATTAATGAAAATATATTATTGTAAAAATCTTTCTGATGAACAAAAGGTTGCTCGTGATTGGTTTCTTTTCAACTGCTATACAGGTTTGCGATGGAGTGATTTAAAACGAATAATAAGTGCAAATATCAAAGATGATATTTTGACTATTCGCACTCAAAAAACCAATATAAAAGTAGATATCCCATTACATTGGCTAGTTAGGGAAATTGTAGAAAAACATAATGGTACTTTGCCAAAATTAAAGAGCCAACAGGCTTATGGGAAAATTTTAAAACGAATTTGTAAAAAGTCAGGAATTAATGGCGTAGAGTTAGTGGAGAGACACGAGGGTTTAAATTTCGTTCGCAAAACATTTGAGCGTTGGCAAATGGTGTCAGCACATACAGCAAGACGCACATTTGCTACTAATGCGTATCTTGCTGGTATTCCTGTGGCTCGTATAATGAAATTAACGGGACATAAATCTGAATCATCCTTTTTTAAATATATTGTCATTGACGGAAAGGAAAATGCACAGCTATTGAGTAAACATTCTTTTTTTACAAAATAAGTCATTAAAAACTTTTCAAATTATATTTCTTCGCCTCTTCAAGTCGTCTTTCAGACATACTATGAGCATAACGTTCGGTCATTGCTGTTTCAGAATGACCGAAGATTGAGCAAATCGTTTTTAAATCCATTCCTGCCTCTAACTTATCATCTGCTCCTTTATGTTTTCCTGAATACAAATTTTTATCAATCCCTAAACCGTCTTTTATTAGTTTTTTCCATTGTCGATTAGGGGTATCTTGTTTTAATTTATAGGGATTTGGAGCAAACCAATTCTTTTGAGAGTGGCGACCGCCATTAGGAACCCAAGTTCCAAACACATAAAAATCTTCGTCCAATCCTTTACAAGTGATTAGTAAATCATAAACATTGCCTATCATTGGCACTTTTCGGAACTTATCATTTTTTGCATTTTCTTCTTGAACTTTGATATATCGGTTTTCAAAATCTAAATCTTTAATTTTTAGTAAAATTAGTTCCTTTGGTCGTATTCCACAGTAGTATTCAACCATAAAAAACACATAAAAGCCGTAATTTTTCTCTTTGAGTTCTTGACAAATTAATTGCATTTCCTCATCTGTTGGAGGAATATTAGAGAGTTTTTTTACAACCTTTAAATTTCGGATTTCGCCAAATGGATTAGTTTTGAAATAACCTAAATCAAGGCCCTCATATAAAATTGTGCGGAACAGTCCTAAATATTTATTGTGATTTTGATTAGTCCATCCTCTTTTTTCTTTGAGGTGTTGCAGAACTCTTTTAGCGTGGGAACGTTCAAAGCTATGAGAGTTTAGATGTTGCATTTTTAAATCTTTTAATGCTTTTATAAAGAAATTTATCGCAGTTCTGTATGATTTTACTTCATCTACTTGCTTTGCTTTTAGTTCAAATGAAAGCTCCGCAACCTCTAAAATAGTTTTTCTATCTATTTTTTCGGTATAATTTTGTGCAGATTTAGGAATCCAACCTTTTTCCAGGCGTATTCTTAATGCCTCTGCCAACGCTAATCCTTCAAGTTTTCTTTCTTTTAGGTCAAAAATTTTGTTAATTCCCTTTTTTCGCTGTACTGGTTTACCATTAAATCTAAACCAAACATACCATTCCTTATCGGAATTTTCAGGATAAGCCTTTAATTTTGGGGTAGTCCAATAATTTTTCATTTTTCTGATTTTATTAAATCAGATACTTGGAGAGGTTGAAAAATTAATTTGTAAGTTTTTGTAAGTTTCTCTCTTTAACAGAACCGACAAACCCTTTGTTTATCGGCTCTGCGAGAGTTTTTGCGGAGAAAGAGGGATTCGAACCCCCGGAGGTGTGACCCTCAACGGTTTTCAAGACCGCCGCATTCGACCACTCTGCCATTTCTCCTTTGCGGTTGCAAATATAATACACTTTTTTTTATAGCCAAAATTTTTTTCTATTTTTGTTGAAAATTTATTTTTTATGTCAAATAGAATAGGGAAAATATTGACTTTAACCACTTTTGGAGAGTCTCATGGGAAAGTAATAGGGGGTGTTGTAGATGGTTGTCCATCAGGTGTTTGTATAGATGTTAAGAAGGTTCAAGAGGAACTTAATCGAAGAAAACCAGGACAATCCAGTATTGTTACCCAACGAAAAGAACCTGATGAAGTTGAGTTTTTATCTGGGATTTTTGAGGGAAAAACAACAGGGGCCTCTATTGGATTTCAAATAATAAACACCAATCAACGTTCTAAAGACTACTCTCATATAGCTGAAACTTATAGACCATCTCATGCAGATTTCACCTATACTCAAAAGTATGGAAATAGAGATTATAGAGGAGGAGGAAGGACTTCGGCACGAGAAACAGCGAATTGGGTCGTTGCTGGAGCGATTGCTAAGCAAATTATTCCTGAAATCAAGATTACAGCTTATACTTCTTCCGTAGGAGATATTCATTTAGACAAATCGTATAAAAATATTGATTTGTCTAAAGTTGAAAATAATATAGTTCGATGTCCTGACGAAGAAATAGCGACAAAGATGATTGATAAAATTCATCAAATTAGAAAGGAAGGGGATACGATTGGAGGTGTTATTACTTGTGTGGTTCAAAATGTTCCTATTGGGTTGGGAGAGCCTATTTTTGATAAACTACATGCTCGATTGGCTCATGCGATGCTATCAATTAATGCTGTAAAAGGTTTTGAATATGGTAGTGGGTTTGAAGGAGCAAAAATGAAGGGGAGTGAGCACAACGATATTTTTAATACAGACGGTACGACACAAACTAATTTTTCTGGAGGGATACAAGGAGGAATAAGTAACGGTATGGATATTTATTTCAAGGTGGCTTTTAAGCCTGTTGCAACTATTATGCAAAAACAATCTACAATTACTTCTGATGGGAGGGAAGTTGAAATGAAAGGAAAAGGACGACACGACCCTTGTGTTGTTCCTCGTGCAGTACCAATTGTAGAAGCTTTGACGGCTATGGTTATGGCTGATTTTGTATTCTTGAATAAGTAATTGTTATTTAAAATTGTTGTAAAATAGGGGCTAATGAAATACGTTTGAAAAAAAGTTTTTATCACAGAGGTTTTAAGTTTTTTTGATTAATTTTGTGTATGTAAAATTAAGGTATAAGTAATAATAAAAAATGAAATTAAAATAATTATAGTTACATAATTGATAGTTATTTTTTTTGTATGAATATGGTGTCTGAAAAATGAGAACAAAAATTACCCTTTTAGTTGTTTTAAACTTATTGTCATTTAGTTTATTTTCCCAAGATGATGATTTCTTAGTAAAAGGAAAGGTCGTGGATACTTCAAATCAACCAGTTGTTTATGCGTTAATTACAGTGTTAAATGAGCAAAACACAACAGTTGTAGAACAGGCTGTTACGAACGAACAAGGAAATTTTACTTTGGATGTTGATGAAGGAACTTACACTTTTTCCGTTTCAAGTATTGGATTTCAAACTACTGATAAAAAAGTAACCATAAATAAGGATACATTTTTGAATTTCACCTTAAAAGAAGATGTCAATAGTTTAGATGAAGTTGTCATTGTTTCTAAAAAACGTTTTTCGCCTATCAAGGTGGAGGGTAGTAAAGTAACGATGAATATTCAAAAAAATCATTTACTGAAAGATGTTGGAAATGCCATTGATGTACTCAAACGAACTCCAGGAGTATTTGTGAATGGGCAAAATCAGATAAGTATTGCTGGTTTAAAAGGAACTCAAATTTTTGTAAATGGAAAGAAGACTTATGTCGATGCTGAAAATTTGGCAGCTTATTTGAGGTCAATTTCGTCAAAGGATATTGCAAAAATTGAAGTGATGTCTTCACCGCCTGCTAATTATGATGCTAATGGTACGGGAGGAATTATCAATATTCAGTTAACTCAAAAAGGAGAAAAGGGAATTCATTTTTCGTTAGGAAACACATTGTCTTATTGGGAAAATTTACGTCATCAAATGAATGCATCGATGTCCTATGCAACTGATAAATGGGTGCTGAATACCAATTATTCACACAGTTTAGGGCATTACAATATGGCTTATGGAATGGATCGATGGCAAGGAGATCACTATATTTCCTCAAGAACAGCCGATACAGACAAAAGAAAAACCATTAATGGAAAAATAAATGCTCTTTGGACGCCTGATGAAAAGAATTCTATAGGTGTTCATTTCTCAATTAATTCACTGTTTGGACCGGGAATAACCAACAGCGAATCTCTGATTTATTCTTTTCCAGAAATGGATTTTGAGAAAAAATTAGTGGGTTCAAATGATTATTTCAAACAGAGGGCTAATAGATATAGTTTAGGAACTTTCTATCAGTTAGATATTGCGGAAAATTCGTTTTACAGAATTGATTTTGATATTATTAACTATGATGGTTTTTCGAAAAACAACCAACCGAACACTTATTACGACCATAAAGGAAAGGTACTAAAAGACCTCTTTTTTATATCTGACAATGACAAAGATATTATGATTTATGCTTTGTCATTAAAAAATCATCGTCCTTTTTTAAACGGTTATTTAGATGCTGGAATCAAGACGTCTAATGTGTATTCTGATAATGTTTTTTCCTTTTCAAAAAAGGAAAATAATTTAGTAGTCAAAGATTTGGATCGTTCGAAAACATTTAATTATAATGAGATAAATACGCATGGATTTTTACAATATGCGGTGGATTTATCCCAAAAATATGCCGTAAAAGTTGGTCTTAGAGGGGAATATACTCAAATAAAAGGTGCTGATTCTAACCAAAAGAATGATTTCTTTAACTTATTTCCGAATGCAACACTTTCTTATAATTCCAAGCCTCATCATTTTGAAGTTAATTATTCTAAACGAATTGATCGTCCAAAGTATGAAAATCTCAATCCTTTTGAATACCTTTTGGACGAACTGACGTATTGGAAAGGAAATCCGAATTTAGAGCCTCAAATTTCGGATAAAATAAGCCTTTCGTATGCTGTGAAAAACACTTTATTGACGCTTTCTTACAACAATATTTCTAATTATATGGCTTATATGACGGATACATTTGGAACTGAAAATGCTGTTGTAATGACAACCAAAAATATGGGTAAAAAACAGCTTTGGGCATTAAATTATATTCAAATATTACAACTGTTAAAAAGTTGGAATATAAATATTTATGCAGGTGTTTATTATACCTTGCTAGATTTGGAATACACCAATCGATTAAGCGAAAAATATCGTCGTTTATCTGCCAATATTTCTATGCAAAGTAGTGTACAACTTCCTTATGAAGTAGAAATGAATATCAATGCAAGATATTTTTCTAAACGACCAGGAAATACCTATGAGGTATCTCCAGCATCAGGAGCGTTAGATGTTGGATTTAGCAAGAATTTCCTAGATAATAACTTAAAAGTTTCCATTTTAGCCACCGATATTTTCCACTCAGAAATATGGGATAATTACGGTTCAAAACCCAACTTAAAAGTAGAAAATTGGGGTTATGGCGAATCTCGACAAATCAAATTGTCTGCACAATACCATTTCGGAAGTAAACCAAAACAGAAAGTTTCTGAAAGTGAAGTTGATGAGGTGAATCGATTGTGATAGCATTTGTTTTTTACTCTTCTTCATACTCATTTGGTACATACATAACTTTGCCATAATTTTTAGCAATGAGGGTGTTGTTTTCTGTGTTTCCTGTTTTTTTATTTATTTTTCTTTGCCAAATTTCGTTTGTGCGAAAATATTGATTTCCTCGTTTTAAAAATTTATGATTTTTTTCAAAAACTCTGTAGGAGTAATCCAATTCCTCATTGACCAAATAATTCTCCTTCGAGGCATTCGTCGGTTAGCCATAGTTGTATTTGAAAAGTCTTATCGGTATTATTTGTTAATTGAAAATCAATATAATTATAAAAAACTGCGGCACCACTTGCCCAAGGCAACACTCTTCCATCATCTGGAAATGGAACAAGACTATGGTGGTGTCTTTCATTAATAGTTAAAGGCGAGTGAAGAGCTAGCCAATGCAACATATTAGCACACTGGCAAATACCTCCTCCAATTCCTGGGCGAGCTTTTCCTCCTGAAATTTCCATACCTAAAACATAGCCTTTTCTTTTGGTAGGAAGTCCGACTGTTTTGCAAAAAGAAAATGTTTCATTAGGTCGTATCAGGACGCCATTAATTTGTTGTATAGCAATCTTTAAGTTTGTGATTTTGTTATGTTGTAACCACATTTCAGTATTGCCCAACTTTCGTAATAAACGAGATTGATGTTTTTTTATTCTAAAAGGAAGTTTTTCCTTTTGTTTGATTTTTGTGTATTTCTTTCCATCTAAAAACCAAGAAATATATTTTCTTATTCGCTTTTCCCAAACCGAAATAAAGTAAAATATAGGGTGTCTTTGTGATAATAATTTTTTTTCTTTAGTCATTTATAAATTGGTAGAGTAACACATCAAATAATATTTACTTCCATTTCCAAGAAAATACCGAAAGTTTTTTGTACGGTGTCTTGAATATGTTTGGCAAATTCAAAAATTTCTTGTCCAGTAGCATTTCCGTGATTAACTAATACGAGTGCCTGTTGGTGGTATGTGCCTGTATTTCCGAAACGTTTACCTTTAAAACCGCATTGTTCTATCAGCCACCCTGCAGGAATTTTGATAGCATCTTCCGAAACTGGATAATGAGGTGCATTAGGATATTTTTTTGCAACTCTTTCAAAAACAGACTTCTCAACTATTGGATTTTTAAAGAAACTTCCGCTATTTCCTATCTCTTTTGGATCAGGTAATTTTTGTTGTCGAATGCGAATAACAGCATCAGAAATATCTCTAACCGTAACATTTTCAACATCTTTTAACTCATTACGAATTGCTCCATAGGAAGTGTGAAATATATGGTCGGAAGTCGTCAACTTAAAAGTAACGCTCGTAATGATGTATTTACCTTTGAGTTCCTTCTTAAAAATGGATTCTCTATAACCAAATTGGCATTCTTCTTTGGTAAAAATTCTCTTTTCTAAAGAATTGATTTCAATTGCCTCTAACGAAACGATACTATCCTTGACTTCTACGCCATACGCCCCAATATTCTGAATAGGCGTTGCTCCTACATTCCCTGGAATGAGCGATAAATTTTCCAATCCGCCTAAATTTTGCTCTACTGTCCAGCGAACAAATTCGTGCCAATTTTCGCCAGATTGAGCCGTTACCAAACAAGTATTATCAGATAAAATCTGTTTCTCAATACCTTTGGTATTCAAGTGAATAACTGTTTTTTGAATATCTTTGGTCAGTAGCATGTTACTTCCTCCGCTAATCACAAAAATATCCTTATGAGCCTTTAATACTTCTATTAATTCTTGCTCATTTGTTACTTCTACAAAACGTTCTGCAAACGCCTCAATTCCAAAAGTATTGTAATTTTTAATAGGAAAATGCTCTTGAATTTCTACCATTTTACAAAGAATTATAAACCTCTATTGCTTTTTTCAAAATACGAGTTGCCGTTACCAAGTCTTCCTCTTTTAGAACGTATGCGATTCGTATTTGATTTGTTCCCATACCTTTAGTGCTGTAAAATCCTGCCGCTGGAGCAACCATTACAGTTTG
>PDWI01003433.1_pt1 | contig 22355 bp, 21 predicted proteins | sample 1430891 | NCBI WGS metagenome assembly PDWI01 (sample SAMN01162508, study PRJNA174530) | Oral metagenome, whole genome shotgun sequencing project. | biome: Marine environment; feature: Marine mammal; material: Swab sample of the gingival sulcus; isolation source: swab sample of gingival sulcus... | reverse complement strand
CGGCGTTGTAAATGCTCGACATTACTTGTAGTGCCTTGCGCTTTACGCCTTGATAGGAAAACATGCTGCACACCGACAAAAAACAATATCTCGTGACTATACTACCTAATACGTTTAAAAAAAATGAAAAATGTTTTACTGACTGTATCTTTCTTGGGGCTGCTGCTTGGCTGTCAATCAACCCCCTACTCCGGTGCTGCAAATAATCAATTGTTAGAAACCCGTTGGCAGTTGTTTAAACTGAATAACAAGCGTGTTGATAACGGTAAACATCCATCACAACAGGCCCATATTATCTTACATAAAAAGGATAGTCGTGTCAGCGGTTTTGGCGGTTGTAACTATTTTTTTGCTACTTATCAAAGTACGCAGCATCGCCTCAATTTTTCTAAAATGGGTGTCACCATGATGGCGTGCCCGGAAAAAAACAATAATGAACGGGATTTTTTACAAGCACTGGAAAAAACCAATGCTTACCAAATAAGCGGCAAGCAGCTTATTTTAAAAAACGATAGCACTTCATTGGCGGTTTTTACCGCAACTCAAGCAACAAAATAATACTGACACAGGACGAGCAAATTGTTAAACTAGGCACTTATGAAAACACGTCATATTGTCGGTATTAACAGTATTAACAACGCGATTGCAAAACACCTCCCGATATTGCGTTTATTCGTTGATGAGCAGAAAAACAATAAGCGAATAATTGAGTTATTGCAGCGCGCTGAAAATAAACATATCCCCATTGAAAAAGTCAGTAAAATCAGTTTAGATCTAATGGTAGTGGGCAGCAAACACCAAGGTATTGTCGCAGAAATTGGCGCATTGTCACACGATCGACCGACACTTGATGACATTCTCGCCCGGGCAAACCCGCTGATTTTAATTTTAGATGGCGTACAAGACCCGCATAACTTGGGGGCGTGCCTGCGCAGTGCCGCTGCGGCTAACGTTGATGCCGTGATTTTGCCAAAAAATCGCTCGGCAAGTATAACGCCAGTAGTGAGCAAAGTTGCCTCGGGCGGCGCGGAGATGCTACCGATATTTATTGAAACCAATTTAAGCCGGGTGTTGGAAAAGCTTGCCCGAAAACAGCTATGGTCAGTAGCTCTGACAGGCCACACCGATACCACTATTTACGATACCGATTTTCGTCAAGCTTCAGTGATTATTATGGGCAATGAGGAAAAAGGCGTATCGCAAAATTTGCTCAAACACGCCGATTTTATCGCTAAAATTCCCATGCCCGGTAAAATGGAAAGTCTCAATGTGTCGGTTGCTACCGGCATAGTCTTATTTGAAGCGCTACGACAACGAGTATAACTGAGGACAATATAATGATTATTAACTTGACCGGCTTAACCCCGACAGAAAACTATCACCTGATGACGCAAAGTATTGTGCCCCGCCCAATCGCCTGGGTGTTGTCACAAAACGAAGAAAAAGGCAATTATAATCTTGCCCCGTTTTCTTATTTTTGTGGTGTTTCGTCCGATCCCCCGTTATTGATGTTTTCAGTGGCACCAAAAGAGGACGGCAGCATTAAAGATACGGTGATTAATATTATCAGAGAAAAGGTATTTGTCGTGCATATTGCCGATAGCACGCAATTACAAGCCGTGCAAAACAGTGCCCAGCCCCTGCCCTATGGCCAATCGGAACTACAAATTAGCCAACAATACCTGCAACCGTTTGCCGGAACCGCCCTACCCCGATTGGCTGATTGTCCGCTTGCTTTATCTTGCAAATTACATCAAAAACAAAAAATTAGTAATATAGCGCAAACCCTGATTTTCGGCGAAATCACACACATGTATATCGAAGACGGTATTGTCAGCAAGGATGGCAAACGCATTAGCATCGCTGCCGATAAGCTCTCACCGTTGTGTCGATTGGGTTTAGGACAATTTGCCGATATCGCTGATATTCGTCGAGCACAAAAATAGGGTTACGAAATTTAATCCTTTTTTTATGGACTTTTTCCCTTAAATTAGCGACAATTGGCCGTTGATTGTTATTATTTCGGGCAAAGTATGATAATTCGCTTATACCTGCCGATTGTGGCTGTGCTTTGTTATATATAACTTTATTAATAATAAAAATAGATAACCAATTGGAAAGCAAAATATGAGAATACTCGTCCTTCACGGACCTAACTTAAACCTTTTAGGCACACGTGAGCCTGAATCTTACGGCGATACGACGCTTGCTCAAATCAATGAGAGAATGTCGGCGCTTGCCAAAGAATTGGGTGACGACCTAACTTTTTTCCAAAGCAACCACGAGGGCGAACTGATTGATGCTATCCACGATGCTTTGGATAATGACATCGACTTTATCATTTTTAATCCTGCTGCTTTCACGCATACCAGTGTTGCCTTACGCGATGCTGTTTTGGCTGTTAATATTCCTTTTATTGAGGTTCATCTCAGCAATATTCATCAGCGCGAAACTTTCCGTCACAAGTCTTTTTTCAGTGATATTGCCAGCGGTGTTATTTGTGGTTTTGGAGCGCATGGTTATGAAATGGCATTAATCGCCGCGCATCACGAAAACGCGGCAGAACATTAATTTTATTGGGGAAAAATATGGAAATCAAAAAAATTAAAGAACTGATTGAGCTAATTAATGATACCGACATTACCGAATTTGAACTTAACGAGGGTGAAGAGTCGGTGAAAATCTCCAAACCCAATCCGGTGGTTAGCGCAGCCCCGGTAACGGCGGCTGCCGCCCCCGTCAGCCCGGTACCTCCGGTAGCGACCCCTGCCCCATCATCGCTGACAACGGTGGTTGCCGAACCTGAAAAAACGGCAACACTCGGACGCACGATTAACTCACCCATGGTAGGAACTTTCTACTCTGCCCCCAGTCCTGATGCCGACTCCTTTGTTTCGGTAGGACAAAAAGTCAAGATTGGCGATGATGTCTGTATTGTCGAAGCAATGAAAATGTTTAATAAAATTGAGGCTGATATCGAAGGCACGATCAAACGGGTACTTGTTAATGACGGCGACCCGGTGGAATTTGACCAACCGTTGTTTGAAGTCGAATAACCCTGGAGGTTATGATGCTGAAAAAAGTTTTGATTGCAAATCGTGGTGAAATCGCCCTGCGCGTGTTACGAACTTGCCGGGAAATGGGCATTAAAACCGTTGCTGTTCATTCCACTGCCGATGAAATGCTTAAGCACGTTGTGCTGGCTGACGAAAGCGTATGTATCGGCCCGGCCGCCTCGGTTGATAGTTATCTGAGCATTAATGCGGTTATTAGTGCGGCTGAATTAACCGATGCCGATGCCATTCACCCCGGCTACGGTTTTTTGTCGGAAAATGCCGATTTTGCCGAAATCCTGGAAGAGTCGGGGTTTACGTTTATCGGCCCACGTGCCGAAACCATCCGTATGATGGGCGATAAGGTGGAAGCCATTAAGGCGATGAAAGCGGCGGGCATTCCTTGTGTCCCGGGTTCCGATGGCCCCTTGGATATTGATGATGACAACGCCAATTTGGCCCACGGGCAGCGAATCGGCTACCCTGTCATTATTAAAGCCGCCGGTGGTGGTGGTGGTCGAGGTATGCGAGTTGTCAATCACGCCGACGAATTGGCCGATGCCATCCGAATGACTTCCGCTGAAGCCAAGGCCGCCTTTAACAACGGCATGGTGTACATGGAAAAATTTTTGGGCCAACCGCGTCACGTTGAAGTGCAGGTCTTATCCGATACACACGGCAATGCCATTCATCTGGGTGAACGTGATTGCTCGCTGCAACGCCGCCACCAAAAAGTGTTGGAAGAAGCCCCTGCTCCCGGTATTAGTGCTGCTGAACGCGAAAAAATCGGCCATATTTGTACCGAAGCTTGTAAGCGTATTGCTTATCGTGGTGCGGGTACATTTGAATTTCTTTACCAGGACGGCGAATTTTACTTTATCGAAATGAATACCCGTGTGCAAGTTGAACACCCGGTTACCGAGATGATTACCGGCGTGGATATTGTCAAAGAACAAATTCGTATTGCCGCCGGACTGCCTTTATCCATTAAACAAGCAGACGTCAAGGTGACGGGACACGCCATCGAATGTCGAATTAATGCCGAAGACCCCAAAACTTTTGTTCCCTCGCCCGGTATGGTAACACGTTACCACGCTGCCGGTGGTAACGGCGTACGGGTAGATTCGCATCTCTACGGCGGATATACCGTACCACCGTATTATGATTCAATGATTTGCAAACTGATTACGCACGCCGAAGACCGGGCAACTGCTTTACGTAAAATGGACGGAGCACTGCGCGAAATGGCCATCGACGGCATTAAAACGAATATTCCCTTACAACTGGAATTGGTCAATGATGCGGTTATCAAAAAGGGGGGTATGGATATTCATTATTTAGAGAAAAAACTGGGGTTAGAATAACTCAACTAAGGTCGACGACCCCGCAGCAGTCAGTATTTTGCTGTTGCGTTTGAACGACAAGGCAGGGACCACCACGGTGGCGGTCTCTGCAGATTGCCGAATCTTTGAACAGGCGCAATTACTCGGCAAATGGAAATGTAAATGATAGCGTACTCATATAACCGTATTTATCGGCTTTGGGATCGTTTTCTGCATCGACTTTATGACCCACGGCAATAACGTTCAGCCCTTCGTTGCGGATAACAATCTCCGCCTCACCCTTTTCATCGGTGTTAACGGTGTCGGTATAATAGTTGTTGTAATCACGCATAACCTTAGCATCTTTAAGGGGCTTTCCCTTAAACAATACGGTCACGACTAACTTGTCTCCCGCCTTTAGTGTTAAAGGATTTACTTTGGGAATAACCTGCAAATCGAGATCGGCAACGGGACTAACCACCGAACCCCCATTGACTATGGCAATACCACTTTTTATATAACGTCCTGAAGATTTAGCTTTTTCAATTTCGTTTTTAGGCTGATTGACCCACTTACCCTCTTGGTTCTGCGTCCAAAAACCGTGATCGAATTTAAAGACAAGCGCAGTGGCATTGTCGTCAACCGAGACGGAAACATTCTTTTCGTGCTTGTTGATTTTTGCATCACTTATGTTATTGTCTTTATCAATATTTTTGGCAAAAAGTAGCTTTTCAGGTCGGTAGGCATCGTCAACGGCACCTTCACCCAAAACGATAGTCTGTTCGCCGGCACGCTCCGCCAACCACACACCGTGGGCACAAGCCTGGTAAGAACTAACCGATAAAACGGAAAGTAAAAGCAATAGTACTGATTTTTTCATTGGATTCTCCTCATATGTTACCTGACAGGGTAGCTCAATACTACATCAATTACTAACAATAAGCAATATTATTTACATTTAGTCGCGGAGAAATAATGTATCTGTTCCCGTACGACATGGACACAACCGGTTATCAGCATTAAAATTCATCGGCGACCTTGGCTAATGATTCAATTAAACTATCGATTTCCTTCTTGCTGACCGTCAGTGGTGGTAAGAAACGCAGCGAATTACCACCGGCTTTTACTACCAGTACATGATATTTATCACGTAAGACAACCAGCATATCGCCATTGGTCGGCGTCACTTTGATACCGACCATCAACCCCATGCCGCTGACCTCGCCATAAATAGTCGGATATCTTTCAGCCAGCTCACGCAGCCGACTTTGCAGATAGTCACCCTTATCACTGACTGCCTGCAAAAACTCAGGTTCGCTAACCACATCGAGTACGGCATTGCCAACAGTCGTTGCCAGCGGGTTGCCGCCAAAAGTTGAACCGTGCGTGCCGACTACCATATGCTGACCGACTTTAGCATTTGCCATACAGACAGCCAACGGGAAACCGGCGCCGATACCCTTGGCACTGGTCAGCACATCGGGTTCAACCCCCAGCGCCTGATAGGCGTATAAATAACCGCTTCTGGCAACGCCGCATTGCACTTCATCAAACATTAATAAGATACCGTTGTCATCACACAGCTGACGTACTTGTCTCAAATAGTCTTTATCAACAACAGTAATCCCGCCCTCCCCTTGTATCGGTTCTAAAATAACACCGGCGGTATTGTCACTAATGGCTGCTTTTAGTGAGTCGATATTACCAAATTCGGCCTGGTCAAAATGATAGTCGTTAGGAATAAAACCTTCACAATAGCCGCTATTGCCTGATGCGGCCACCGTGGCAATAGTACGACCATGAAAAGAGTTTGTCATACCGATAATACGGGTGCGTTTTTTATCACCGTTGTCATAATGGTAACGGCGTACGGCTTTTAATCCGCATTCATTGGCCTCCGCCCCCGAATTGGCAAAAAACATCACATCGGCAAAGGTAAGTTTAGCCAAACGTTCCGACAGGCGTTCGGCAGCCTCTACGCGGAACATATTGGAGGTATGCCATAATTGATCAGCCTGATTTTTTAACGCCGCCACAACATGAGGATGACAGTGTCCCAACGAGTTAACGGCAATCCCCGAAGTAAAATCCAGATATTTATCGCCGTTGTCGGCAATCAGATAAGTTCCCTCTCCGCGTTTAAACAACACCGCAGGCGGGGCATAACAAGGCATAATGGCTTCGCGCATGGTTATTATTCTCCTATAATTAATCGGTTGCGTTGCAAGAGCCATTACTTTTTATCAATATCAAAGTATATTGCCACCATCGTGTTAGACAGCTTGCAGACCGTCAACAAGATACCGCTTTCAGGCGGTGAGCGCCCTACGCTCAAAACAACAGCAAACCCAACAAAATCCAAGTTTCAGCTTATCTATTTTTATCTCAACTTGCAATCAAAATATTTTCCTTATATCATGAGATATTATTATGAAGAGGTCAGCTTATGCTCCATCAACACAACCTGCCCAGCACCACAGCCTTACGTTATTTTATTGAATCGGCAAGGCAATTGAGTTTCACCAAAGCCTCCGAAACACTGTATGTCACTCAGGCCGCTATTAGTAAACAAGTCAAACAATTAGAGGAATTATTGCAGGTCGAGTTGTTTATTCGGGAAAAACAGCGCATTCATTTAAGCGAGGCGGGGGAAATTTACTATAAAGATGCCGTGCGTATCCTTAGAGAATTGGAAAAGCTGACCATTAAAATCAGAACTTATAATAATGAAGTGGATGAAATTCACATCGGTATTTTACCTACTTTTTCTTCGCGTTTTCTCATTCCGTTATTACCCCGCCTTTATGCCAAACACCCGGAGATACGTGTTAAACTGACTACCGAATTGGGTAGAATTGATTTTTCTCAGCAGCCTTATGATGTTGTTATCAGTGTTAACGAGGTCGTTCAGGACGACGTGGCGACCTTTAATATTATGGATGAGACCTTGATTCCCGTCGCTTCACCGCGGTTAATTTCCAACGATCGGTTAACGCTGAATCAGTTGGAAAAAGCCCCATTATTAACTTTTCTGGCTCGTCCCAATTTATGGAACGACTGGTTTGCCAGTGTCAATCGGGCCGCCCCTGCCCCCAAATCGGGGTTAATGTTTGAAAACTTTCAGATGCTTATTCATGCCGCCATCGCCGGACTGGGGGTGGCTTTGATTCCCGAATTTATGGTTAACGAAGAAATAACATCGGGACAATTGAAACAAATCCACAGTCGTTCCATGCACTCTAAACCGCAATATTTTATGGCCATTCCCAACGAAAAGATGCAAGATGAGAAAATTATCAAATTTCGCGAATGGTTGATTGATGTGGCAAAAAATCAATCGCTTGGTTTTTAAGCATAGCAGAACCGGTAAGAATAATTTCTTAGCACCTCCCTTAGACAAAAATCTGGTATATTTTTTGACTTAGAATGACTATAATACGAACAAATAATGTTCACTGTTACTACTTTCTGTCACCATAACCGAGGTTATCTATGAAAACTGATATTCAAATCGCTCGTCAAGCCGGCAAATTACACATCAAAGAAGTTGCGGCAAAACTCGATATTCCCGAATCCGAATTGCGTCAATACGGCCACGACAAAGCCAAACTATCACAAAATTTTATCAACTCAATTCAACATAATAAAGACGGTAAATTGATTTTGGTTACCGCCATCAGTCCGACCCCGGCCGGTGAAGGCAAGACCACCACATCGGTTGGCTTAACTGACGGCCTCAATCGTATCGGTAAGAAAGCGGTAGTCTGTTTACGTGAACCGTCGCTCGGACCCTGTTTCGGTATGAAAGGCGGGGCCGCCGGTGGCGGTCACGCGCAAGTTGTTCCTATGGAAGACATTAACTTACATTTTACCGGTGACTTTCACGCCATTTCGGCCGCTCATAACTTGCTGGCAGCAATGATTGACAATCACATTAATTGGGGCAATAAACTGGGTATTGATGTTCGGCGTATCGCCTTTCGCCGGGTGGTTGACATGAATGACCGCGCCCTGCGTCATATTGTTGCTTCAATGGGGGGTTTAGGTAACGGTTATCCGCGTGAAACCGGCTTTGACATCACCGTTGCCTCTGAAATTATGGCGATTTTCTGCTTGGCAAAAGATTTTACCGATTTACAACAGCGTTTAGGTAACATCATTATCGGCTACACGCGTGACAAAGAGGCCATCCGTGCCAGAGATTTACACGCCGACGGCGCCATGACGGTGTTATTAAAAGATGCCTTTATGCCCAACTTGGTACAAACGCTGGAAAATAACCCCGCCTTTATCCACGGCGGCCCGTTTGCCAATATCGCGCACGGTTGTAACTCGGTAATTGCCACCCAGACCGCCTTAAAATTAGCTGATTATGTTGTTACAGAGGCAGGCTTTGGAGCAGACTTGGGGGCGGAAAAATTCTTTAATATAAAATGTCGCAAGGCCAACCTAAAACCAGAAGTAGTGGTTATCGTAGCAACCGTTCGAGCGCTAAAAATGCACGGCGGGGTGGCTAAAGACGATTTATCGACTGAAAACGTTGCCGCGGTCGAAGCCGGTTCGGTCAATTTAGTCCGCCATATCGCCAATGTTAAGAAGTTTGGCGTGCCGGTGGTGGTTGCCATTAACCACTTTGTCCATGATAGCGAAGCTGAATTGAAGGCTATTGAAAGTGTTGCTGAAAAACAAGGCGTTAAGGCCATTACTTGTAAACACTGGGCCTTGGGCGGTGAAGGCACTGTCGAGCTGGCGGAAAAGGTTGTCAGCATTATCGATGGACACCGCGCCCAATTTGCCCCGCTTTATCCAGATGATATGCCATTATTTGAAAAAATCAAAACCATTGCCACCTCGCTGTACGGCGCTTCCGATGTTGCCGCTGATTCAAAAATTCGCCATCAGTTAAAAGAATGGGAAGCAGCCGGTTTTGCTCACTTGCCTGTCTGTATTGCCAAAACGCAGTACAGCTTTTCGACCGACCCGAAATTAATGGGTGCACCAAGTGATCACGTTATCCCGGTCCGCGAAGTGCGCCTGTCGGCAGGAGCTGAGTTTGTCGTTGTCGTGTGCGGAGCCATTATGACCATGCCGGGATTACCCAGAGTGCCGGCAGCCAATCACATTAAATTGGATGAAAATGGCTTGATTGAAGGCCTCTTCTAAAGCCCAATGCCTGATAAAAAAGCGCCCCGTCAAACAATCGGGGCTTTTACTTGGCGGCTTTGCTTTTCTTTTTGTGGAAAAATCCTGTGATGGGGATTACTTTTAACCCGGCAAAATGATAGAATACGCTTTTTTATTGTATCTGAAACTATTATCGTGGATATTGAACAATCAACCTTAATCTGGATTACTCGTCTGGCCTTTTTTGCTGTTGCTTTGCTGATGACCCTGGGTGTCTGGCATTTTATGCGTCGTGAACGTTTGGTTAATCTGCCCAAACAGCCGACCTACGAGCCGCCGCAACATATTAAGTTACCCGAAAAAGATATTATTTTCCTGATTGCGGCAAAACCGGGACGTATTTTTGATAATTTGCAAGTATTCAAAACCATGCACCAACTGGGTTTTCAATTTGGTCGCAATCATGTTTTTGAATATGTATTGCCGAATAGCAACGACATTGCCTTTTCCATTATTAACGGACGCTCGCCCAATACCTTTGCCGCCGATCCTAAAAAAATGTCTCCTACCAGCGTTTTGATTGCCGTTATGCAATTACCTGTTGGCGACGGTGATAGCCAGGTGCAGTATTTCCACTTGTTACGCTCCGTACTGGATGAAGTTTGCACCAGTTTGGGTGCCGACTTATGTGATGTTTATAAAAATCTGGTTAACGATAAAAGACTGTATGATATGCAAAAAGAGATCGAAGATTTTGAACAAAAGTATACTGCCTTAATTCAAAATGACTATCGCCAGAAACATATCTGAACACTATCAAAAACTGATTGATAAAATCAGTGAATACAATCACCACTATTATGTTTTAGATAATCCGTTAATACCTGATGCGGATTATGACGCCTTGGTCAGAGAAGTGATGGCTATCGAGGCACAATTTCCCGCCATTGTTGTCCCCGAATCCCCCAGCCAACGGGTGGGCGGCGGTTTGTTGTCGCATTTTGTCAGCGTTGCCCACGAAATACCGATGTTATCCTTGGACAATGTTTTTAACGATAGCGAATTACAAGAATTTAACCAGCGCGTGTGTGAGCGCTTACAATTGCCCGGTGATAGTGCTATTGACTACGCCTGTGAACCGAAACTAGACGGTTTGGCCATGTCGCTGCGTTATGAAAACGGTGTGTTAGTGCAGGCCTTGACGCGCGGGGACGGACAAGTGGGGGAAAACGTCTTAAACAACGTCAAAACCATCCGCGCTATCCCGCTAAAATTAATACCTGACTTTCCTGCTGTGCTGGAGGTGCGCGGTGAGGTATTTATGCCCAAAAAGGGCTTTAATGCACTCAATAAAAAACAGCTGGCTAAAGGTGAGAAAACCTTTGCCAATCCGCGTAATGCCGCTGCCGGCAGTTTACGACAATTGGATTCCCGTATTACCGCTACCCGGCCGCTGGCCTTTTATGCCTATGGACTGGGTGCTTTGCACGGAGCGAACCGCCCTGAAACTTATGCCGATACCCTTGCCTGGCTACGGCAATTAGGCATTCCTACTTGTCCATTATTTCGTGTTGTCAGCGGTCTATCGGCTCTGCTGTCCTATTACCAACAGGTTTTAGCACAGCGGGACAGGTTGGATTACGACATTGACGGGGTGGTTTACAAAGTCAACGACTACGCCTTACAAAGACAATTGGGTTTTGTCAGCCGGGCGCCTCGTTGGGCCATTGCCCACAAATTTCCTGCTCAGGAAAAATCGACCAAGGTGGAAACTATCGCTATTCAAGTCGGACGCACCGGGGCATTAACCCCGGTTGCTCGTTTGTTTCCCGTTGAAGTTGGCGGCGTCACCGTCACCAATGCCACTTTACACAATGCCGATGAGTTGGCCAGAAAAGATATTCGTGTCGGTGATACGGTGATTGTCCGACGGGCCGGTGATGTGATTCCCGAAGTGGTGCGCTTTATCCCCGAATATCGCTTACCTGACAGTGTGCCGTTTAGCATGCCAATAACTTGTCCGGTTTGCGGTAGTGAGGTGATAAAACCCGAAGGCGAAGCCGTTACCCGCTGTATTGCCGGATTATTTTGCCAAGCACAAAGAAAACGCGCCATTATCCATTTTGTCTCACGTAAGGCGATGGATATTGACGGTTTGGGGGAAAAAGTCGTTGAACAGTTGGTCGATGCCGATTTAATCCATACCCCGGCGGATTTATATCGACTGACTTATGAACAATTGATTGCTTTGGAAAGGATGGCGGATAAGTCAGTGAAAAATACCTTATTGGCAATTGAAAAGAGTAAACGGCCAACTTTTGCCCGATTATTGTTTGCTCTGGGTATCCGTGAGGTGGGTGAGGTAATGGCACAGACATTGGCAGAACACTATGCCGATTTTTCCGCACTGTATCAGGCCACTGCCGAGGAACTGGAACAAATCGAAGGGATTGGTCCGGTGATGGCCGCCTATATTGTTAAATTTTTTTCCGAAGCACACAATTTAAGCGTCATTGAGCAATTATTACAACAGGGGGTGTCACCTGCTAATGAACGCCAACAACCGGCTGGTGACGGTTATTTTCTGGGTAAAAAAGTGGTGGTTACCGGCACACTGTCAAGCATGACCCGCGACCAGGTCAAAGCTCAACTGAAAAGCTTGGGGGCAAAAGTACAGTCTTCGGTATCAAAAAATACCGATGTCTTGATTGCCGGGGAAAAAGCCGGCTCAAAACTCAAAAAAGCTGAAGCATTGGGACTTGAAGTACTCGATGAAACAGCGTTTATGCGACTGGCTAACATATAGTAAAGTAGTAAAGGAAACTCCTCAGAATGCCTATTTCGGCAAATAACCGCGTCATGCGCTCTTCGCCATTTTCGTCTATTCGCTTGATATGTCGAAAATTGGCTACGGTACACTACCTAGATAACGACACGAAAATGTTAAGTATTTTCCTTTTTCTTGATACTGCGTTGGGCAATGACCTTATGACTCATAACCAGATGATAATAACGCTGGCGACGTTTTTTGGCTTTGGGTGTTTTACCAAAACCGGCATGATACGCCCCGACGGCGGCTGACCAACTGCCCATGCGTTTACGGTTATATTTGAGAATATAGCCGCCAAACATGACATTGGCGCACGGATTGGTTTTAATTTTTTGCCAGCTATAACCGAGTTTTTTCGCCTGTTTAGACCAAACGCTGTTTATCTGCATTAAACCGTAGTCACGTGTGCCGTTACGGTTAAGACCGCGTACCTTGGGTTTAAAACGACTTTCGGTATATGATACCGCTAACAGTAAATGCAGCGGCACATTATGCTCAACCGCTGCTTTTTTAAAGCAGCTCTCAAGCGTTTCCGCCTCAGCATTCGAGCACAACAAAACAACCGCCAACAGTGGTAAAAATAATCGTTTCTTCATTGTTTGTTCCTTAATTCCCTTTATTTTTTCAATAAATTTCAGACAAGGGCGGTGTATTATAGTGGTGCTAATGGAAAAAGCAAGAAAAACTAGGTAGTGTAGTCACGAGATATTGTTTTTTGTCCGCAACCGTGCGCTTAAGTAAAAATAAAAAATAATACTCATGCCGGCACCGGAAACCGAAATGACCATAATCAGTATTTGGTAACGCACCGCAACCAGCGGGTCAGCACCGGCTAAAATCTGCCCGGTCATCATACCGGGCAAAGCCACAACGCCGACCGCCAGCAACGCATTAACGGGTGGAATCATCGCCGCTTTGACGGCGATATTTCTGGCTTTAATCACACTTGCTTGATGCTGCATTTCTTCTTCAAAACGCTCCACTGCCAAAGAAATAGCGTTTATTGACACCGACAACACCATACCGGTTAACGGAATAATATAGCGCGGCTGGTATAACGGTTCAAGCCGTAAGACCGTGATAAAAACCAAGCCCAGATTAATGCCTGAGGACAACAAAACGGCGATAAAAATCAAAGAAAAATTGCTGACACTTTTATCTTCTGTTTGGCGAAAAATAATACTGACCGACACGGTCAGCATAAACAGCAAAATCAACAGCCCCAGCCAGACATGCTGATAAGTGAAAATAAAAATCAACACATAGCCAACCACAATCAGCTGCACTAACATACGCAGGGTGGCATAGGCCAGTTCAAACTTAACGCCCGCCCACTTGGCGTAGATCCAACCGACAAACAGCAAGGGAATAAGCAAATAACATAAGCTGAGCAGTGAAATATCATACATTGGCTTTACCTCTCCGTTAATGATACCTTAAGGCTGGCAACAATGGCAAATGGTAGTGTGCTCACCATCAGCGTTAAAATGGCTGCCAGAACCAATAACTGCCCGATATTGGAAAAACCGTCGGCGTAGGCCGATACGGCCGATAAAGCAAAAATCAACGTCGGAATATAAAAAGGTAAAATCAGTAAAATCAACAGCAACCCGCCCCTGACCAGTGATAAAGTAATGGCCGAACCAAACAGGGCCAACAGTAATAAAGACGGGCTGCCAATTAGCAAAGTCAAGGCAATTTGAGCGGTAATTTGCATTGACAGCTCATACAACAAAGCAAGCAACGGCAAGGTCAATAAAATTGGCAAAATTTGCACCAGCCACTGAACGATAAATTTTGCCAATACTGACAGTAACAGACTGTATCCCGATAAATAAAGTTGTTCTAAGCTGCCGTCCTCATAGTCGTTTTTATACAGTTTCTCGCCGGACAGCAGTACCGATAACAGCACCGCCACCCACATAATGCCCGGGGCGATGCTTTGCAGTAAAGCCTTATCCGTCCCCACTGCAACCGGAAACAGTACGATTAACATCAGCAAAAAGAAAATGGGCTGCAGTATTTCATTTAGACGGCGAACCGCTAATAGCCATTCCTTTTTGATTAGGGCATGCATTGCTGTTCCCCTAATGTCAGCGAATCAATCGGCTGGCTTAATGTAAAAGCCTGGTGCGAAGTAAACACCACCCCGCCGCCAAAGGACAAATGTTGATCAATCAGTGCTTGCAAGCTATCTATTGCCCCTGTATCCAAAGTAGTTAAGGGCTCATCTAATAACCATAACGACTTGTCGGTATGATTATCGTCCACTGTCAGCCACAATCTTGCCAACATCAGACGGCGTTTTTGCCCGGCGGATAACTGACCGGCCAATTGCTCATCACAGTGTGACAAGCCGAGCGCTGATAATGCCGTCTGTAATTGTTTCTCACTGGCTTGGTAAGAGTCAAATAACCTACTGTTTAGACGTAAATTTTCCAGAACGGTTAAGTCGTGCTTAATGGCCGTTTGATGCCCTAAATACAACAGATTGCGGTAATCTTTATCGTCGAACTCGGAAAAAGACTTAGCGAACACTTTTACTTCCCCGGCATCGGGGGATAAAATGCCCGTCAGTACCTTAAACAAAGTGGTTTTACCGCTGCCGTTATCGCCTTTAAGATGAATGGCTTGACCTTTTCTTAAGGTAAAGGAAAGGTGTTTAAACAGTAAGCGTTGCCCGCGAATCAGCGCTAAGTTATCAGCTGCAATAAGGGTGTTTTGCCTATGGGTCATCATTTTGATTCATTATGGCACTTTGCGATCAATCAGCAATGCCGTTAATTGACCTTGTTGAGGTAAGGCAATGGTTACCGGTTTAGAAGTCAAATCGCCTGATTGTGCTATCAGCGAATTGTTGAAACTAATTCTTGCCACCACGCTAACCCGTGAATGTCCGACCATATTTTCTATTTTCACCATCTCATCGTCATTGTCATTAATCCCAACAAGCAGTGGTTGCCTGGAAGTGGTGAAAAGATGCTTGCTGGTATTCAACAACTTACCTTGTGGTGTTTTAACAATGACAAACAAGGTATATTCCCCCATTAAGGTCCTGGCCAGTGCCGGTGACAAAGCCACACTTAAATTGACGGTAGCCGGCGTTATTTTGCTGGCCGCCGCTCCTTCCCGATTGTATTGATTGGCTCGATACTTGTGAACTGATGCTTCTTCCGGCGGGTAGGTCCCTGGTTGCGATTGGCTGATTTTTTCGTTAATCTCGCCTAATAACCGCGCCAATGTTGCTGACAATTCTTGATTATCACTTGGGACAAGGTCTTTTAATTTGCCAAAAAAGAATTTTGCTTGGGCGTAGTTACCCTGATTCAGGCTGTTGACGGCCAGTAAACGAATGGCTTTGAAATGGTCAGGTCGTGTTTTAATCACCGTTAGCAGGTTTCCTATACTGTCACCGGAAAGTTTTTCATCTCGTCTATATTGTAATTCCGCCAGTAAATAATTAAGTTCCGGATGGTTGGCTTGGTTTTTTAATCCACGTTCGATGGCTTGTTCAGCCAATTGTGGATAACCTACCGTGGCAAAACAGCTGGCCACGTTTGCCAAAGCATCGGGATTGTTGTCATATTTTGCCAGCAGTTCGTGCTGCATGGCAAAACAATAGGTGGCTGCCGTTTCGGCATCTTTACTGCCGACAAAGCGATTGACAACTTGGGTATCAAACAGCCCTTCGGTAATCTGACCGTGAAAATCCTTATTAAAGGCCTGCCAACGCATCACCCCGTTTTGCTGGTAATGGCGATAATAAATCAGACTGGCAATCAGCAAACCCACCACGACCAAAATCAGCGGCACGCGTGAGGCTTGATAAGCGAAACTTTTTTTCTCAATGGCCGTAATGGCCAAGGCACTTTTTTTATCCAGTTCCGCTAATAATTGCCTTTTTTCACTGTCATCAATAAAACCTTTGTCAAACTGACGGTGAATATGGGCGGCTTCTTCTTGGTAAATCTTGATAGCCTCGCCTTTTTCATCAAATTGAATACGGCGTTTTTTAACCGGAAAAATAAACCATAAAAAAACCACTACCGGCAGTAAAAGCAAAACCATTAAACCAGTCATTGTTATTTTTCCTTTTGATATTGTTGAATAATCGTTTGCATATCAGGGATATCACCAGGTGTATTTTGTTGGCTTTCACGACGTTTGCGGGCAATCACCCACACTGCCGTCAGTAGTGCAAAGAAACCAATAGCCGTGGGAAAAATCCATACCCAGCGGTGACGCGGACGATAAGTGATAAACTGGCCGTAACGTGAAATTAAAAAATCGGTAATTTGTTCGTTGCTCTTGCCTTTGTTGACCGACTGATAAACATAATTTTTAATATCGGCGGCCAAAGGGGCGTTCGAGTCCGCCAAATTATTGTTTTGACACTTTGGGCAGCGCAGTTCGTTAATCAATATCTTGAAGCGTTTTTCTTTCTCACTGTCGGCAAAATCATAAACATTCAGATTTGCTGACGACAAAAAGCCGATAAGCCCAAACATAAGCAGCGATAATTGGCTGATTTTTTTCATTGCTCTAACCTACTTCAACGCCTTTATTTTAGGTAAAAATTCATTTTTCCACACGCCATCTGACATTGCCCCGGCATAACGGTGAATAATGGTGCCATCGGTTTTAATTAAATAAGTTTCCGGTGCACCGTAAACCCCTAAACCAATCGCCAGTTCGCTGTGACTGTCAACGATAATCGCTGTAAACGGGTTGCCGCCTTGTCGAATAAAATCCAAACCGTCCTGGCGCTCATCCTTCCAATTAACCCCGTATAGCGTCTCTGTTTGACTTAAGCGCAGCAAATAAGGGTGTTCCTGATAACAGGACGGGCACCAACTACCCCAGAAATTCAGTAAATAATAGCCCTTGTCAGCGCTCAAATCAGCATTACTAATCGTTTTATTGCCGATAAGTGCAGGTAAGGAAAACTGAGGGATTTTTTCCCCCTTAGTGACCAAATCCAACTCATTCGGGTTATTCTTTAGTCCCAAAGCAAAAAGGGCCATCAGGGCGATAAACGCCCCGCCGATAATACCTGCAAGTAAATAGTTTTTTTTCATAGGCTATTTTGACAACGCTTACTGCCAAAAGTGATGCATAAAAGAGTCATTATAATGTTTTTTACGCCGAAATCATACCGACAAGCGGTTTGTCTTTGAATTTATACCTTAACCTCGGTAAAAAACAGTTGTTTAATATCATCGAAAATGGCATAAATAATCGGGATTAATACCAAAGTAATCGCCGTGGCAAACAAAATACCAAACCCCAGTGAAACCGCCATAGGGATTAAAAATTGAGCTTGAAATGAGGTTTCAAACAGCATCGGCATCAAACCGACAAAGGTAGTGACCGAGGTTAAAATCACCGGGCGAAAACGTCTTAACCCCGTCACTCTAATGGCTTGGTAAATATCCATACCCTCATCGCGATGCTGCTGAATGGTCGTCAACAATAGCAGTGAGTCATTGACCACCACACCGGATAAGGCAATGACACCAAACCCGCTGAGCATGGATAAAGTCATCCCTAAAAACAAGTGTCCCAGTACCGCTCCGATAATACCAAAGGGAATTGCCGTCATAATAATAATCGGCTTGCTATACGATTTGAGCGGAATTGCCAACAGGACAAAAATCATTGCCAAACTGATAACAAAGCCTAATTTCATACTGCGAGTTGATTTTTCATCTTCTTCGGCTTCACCGCCGAAACGCACCTGTACGTCATGTTGTTGCTGGATGGCAGGCAAAATATTTTCGCTTATTGTTGCTATCACCGCCTCGCTGCTGGTTTTGTCTTTGTCGATATTGGCAGAAACCGTCACTGCCCGCTGTCCGTCGAGGTGTTCAATGGTTTTGGCAGAACGTGCATAAGACAGCGCCGCTACCGTTGATATTGGTACGGCAACACCATTATCAGTGCGCACCGATAAATGATACAGGTCAGCCAGACTCTTGCGTTCCGATTTGGGGTAACGTATCATCACCCGCACTTCTTCGTCACCGCGTTGCAGGCGTTCAGCTTGTTGGCCGTAAAAGGCCCCGCGCACTGTTTGCGCCAATTGGGCTTTGCTGATACCGTAAATCGCGGCTTCTGGTTTTAAATCAATACGAATTTCGTTTGCCGTTTCATCTTGACTATTAGTGACTTCCTCCACACCGTCAATTCGACTGATTTCATCCGCCAAAGCGATGGCTGCCGCTCGTTGTGTCTGGCGGTCGGCGCCTAACACTTGTATCTCAACATCGGCATCGGACCATCGTTGCCGGGCACTGTAATTAATGGATTTGGCACCGGGAATATCGCCCACCACCTCGCGCCAGCGGTTGGTAATGGTTGGTGCCGACAAGGTACGCGTTTGTGCCCCTGCCAAACCGGCTCGTACCATAAACAGCGTATCGTTAAGATTAAAAGCGGAAACATGAGTTACATTGGGCTTATCCGCCCCCTCTTCCTGCATCAATTGCCTGTCAGCCTCACGCAGAGCCTGAGCAGCCTGTTTTGCCAGCGCGATAGTCCGCTCTACCGACGTATTGTTATCCATTTCTACAGTCAGTGAAATATCTTGCGATTCCACTTTTGGCATAGTAGAGACGGGGACAATCTGCCCCAAAATCAGCCCTACCGTCAGTACAAATACCGATAAAAACAGCAACAATGTAAAATAACGTTGTCTGAGTGCCATTGCTAACACCGGTAAATAGGTTTTTTCCACCAACGTTTCCAAGCCGTGGGACACCGAAACCTGTACTTTACTCCACAGTGTTTTGGCTTGATAATCACCGGGGGCAACATAGGTGTGATAAAGATGAGACGGCAAAATCAGTTTCGATTCCAACAGCGAAAACAGTAAACAAAAAATAACCACAGAACCGATTTGTCCGAGAATCTCTCCCATATTGCCGTCAACCTGTGTCAACGGCAAAAAAGCAGCCACAGTCGTCAACACCCCGAAAGTTGCGGCCACCGACACACGTGAGACACCGACCAAGGTGGCATAAGGGGCGTTATCGCTGCGTTTTTTCCAGGCATAAATACTTTCACCGATAACAATGGCATCATCGACCACGATGCCCAGTACCAAAATAAAACCAAACAACGTAATCAAATTAATGGAAATATCCAAAACCGACATGGCGATTAAAGCTCCGGATAAAGCAACCGGAATACCCAATGCCACCCAAAATGCCAGCCGTAAATTTAAAAATAACGTCAACAGTAAAAAGACCAAAGTGACACCGGTAGCGCTGTTTCTGACAAACAAGTCAATACGGTCTTTAACAAAGGAGACGCGGTTATTCCAAATTGTTGCGCTGACATTATCCGGCAGTGTTTGAGCAAACGCATTGACAATTTGTGTCGCCGAGTTATCAGCTTCGACAACATTAGCATTTTTCCCCGATTTGAGACGCAAGGTCAGACTGGGCTGACCGTTAAAACCGACGTAAATATCTTGCTCGGTAAAACCATCGGTCACCTTAGCAATATCACCTAAACGCAGCAGTGAGCCGTCACTACCGCTGCGGATAATCAAATTTTCATAGTCACTTTGCGTTTTGGCTTGAGCTTTGACACGTAGATTGAGATTGCCCTGCTCGGTTGCCAACGTCCCTGACGATAAATCCAAAGAATTCACATTGACCGCGTCGGCAATTTGCTTGAAAGACAAGCCGTATTCTTTTAAAGTGTTTTCAGAAATCTCAATACTGATTTCTGCCGAACGCATCCCGTCGATACTGATTTTTTCGATATAGGGACTTTCCAGTAAACGTGATTTCAGGCGATTCGCCTCGTTTTTTAAGGTCAATTCACTGGCTTCACCGTGCAAAGTGACCCATAAAATGGAAGGCTGCCAGGCGGTCTTGTTTACCCTCACTTTTTCTACTTCAGCCGGTAAAGTACCAATGGTATCGACCTGTGTTTTGACCTCATCATAGAGTTTATCCATATCATAACCGCTACTTGCCTGTACCCGAATGGTGGCCTTGTCGGCAGTGGTTTCCGAGGTTATTTTATCAATGCCTTGGATACCTTGCAGTGCTTCTTCAATTTTATCGGTAACACTTTGCTCAACGTCCTCCGGGGTCGAACCGTTAATACCCGCCGTGACGGTAATTGTTGGTTCGTCAATGGCAGGAAAAGCTTCCAGGCGTAATTTTGCCGTTTGCCCAAACAGACCAAAAAACCCGACCATATACAAGCCGCTAAGCAATATCCCCAGCATCAATAAATTGGCAGCCACGTGGTTATGGATAAACCAGTTAATTATCGGGTGTTTGCCGGCTAAGGTTTGTGGGTTATCCACCTTGACCATCCTTGTTTGTTATTGCGTCGTTAGTTTGTTTTTTGCTTGCTTGTTGTTTTTCGGTGGTGACTTTTTCTCCGGCAAAAAAGCTATCTTTAGGGTTGTTAATAAAATGCCGGATACTGTCATCAAAGCGCACCAATGAACGCTTGCTATCACGGTAAAACAGTGTGAAAGGCACTTTTGCCAAACGGTTATCGTCACCTTTTACCCAAACAAATTGATTCTCCACACTGGCTTGATTGTCAATCCACATCGTTTTGGCCAATGTTTTCCCGGTGATTTTAGCCTGCAAATAGGTATTTAATAATAGCGGTTTTTCGCCTGATAAAGGATGTTGAATATCGACGTAAACCCCCACCATACGCGTGCTTTTATCCAAGGCAGGGTCAAAACGATTAACCACCGCTTGATAATTGACACCGGTCATCGAATTGGTCAGTGTTACCTGATTACCGATGTCGATTAGATCAAATAAATCACTGTCCAGCATTAATTTGACGGTAAAAGTATCGACAGCCACCAATTGGGCCACCACCGTATTTACCGTGACGCTGTCACCGATGGCGATGTTGCGGCTTTGGACAATGGCATCAAAAGGGGCGATAATCGTCGTTTTAGCCAAGTTTTGTTGCGCTAATTTCAGCTGTGCTTTAGCATTGACAATGGCTTCTTTGGCTGCCGCCAGTTGTGGTTTACGCAGCAGTAATTGACTGGGTTTAACATTAAGCCGCTTGGCATCATGAGCCGACTGCCGTGCCCTGGCCTGCTCCTGAGCATACAGACTTTTAGCACTTGCCAAACCGGCCTTGGCGTTTGCCAGTGCCGCCACGTAGTTTCTATCATCGATGCCGGCGAGCACTTCGCCTTTTTTTACTCGCCGGCCAACAACAAAATCAGGCGAAAGTGACAGTACCGTGCCGTTGACTTCTGCAGCAATATTGCTGCGGTATTTGGCATGCACAAACCCGCCGGCAGTGAGCGTCGCTTGGTTATCGGCAGGTAACACCGGCTGTAAAGTAACCAACGGCGTATTTTTAACCGCAGGATGCGGTTTTTTCGCCTCAACTTGACTCATCCACCAGACGCTAACAGCAACTGCTGTCAACAAAATGATGACCCCCAAAATGACGAAGGGCAAGGTGCGCGGCTTATAGGTTGTTTTTGATACGGTCTCCGTCATAATCATTTCCATTCATTTAGCTGTCGCTTATTATAATGGAAAGAAAGCGGTTATTCATAGACCCAATCGATGAAATATTCTATGTAACTTGTACATATACAACAGAAGTGCTACCCGTTGTGCATTTAGAAAGTAAGTTATTATCCAGTTGGTTACAAAAGTAAAATAACAATTTCTACCCCCAGCGGGGGGAGATTAAGAGGGGAAGGAAATTGATTTGTTTAGCATTTTAATGTCGCTTTCTAAATGCACAACAGGTAAGTGCTATAAAAAAGCATCGACAAAACAACGGCCGCGTCTTGTCCGTTGCAATTGAATATTGACGTTATAGGTTTCCCCTACCAGAGGACTGGATAATACCTCATCGGGATTGCCGTCCAATAGCAGCCTGCCTTGTTTTAGCAGCAGCAACCTATCGCAAAAAGCCGAAGCCAGATTAAGATCGTGCAAAGCAATAATGCTTGCCATATGATGGTTTTTCGTCATTGTTTTAATTGCCTGCATGGAAGACAGCTGG
>PDWI01003431.1_pt1 | contig 22363 bp, 23 predicted proteins | sample 1430891 | NCBI WGS metagenome assembly PDWI01 (sample SAMN01162508, study PRJNA174530) | Oral metagenome, whole genome shotgun sequencing project. | biome: Marine environment; feature: Marine mammal; material: Swab sample of the gingival sulcus; isolation source: swab sample of gingival sulcus... | reverse complement strand
TCCAAGTGGTAATAACTTTGAATAGACATATCCTTTTGAACTACTTGTTATCTTATCTACTAACTTATTCTTGCTATCTCTTACTTCAAATACTGCTCCACCAAGTACATGTTTTGCTTTATCATCATACTTAATTAACTTTATTTTTCCTTTTACATCTTTAACATCTATGTTTACTAACGCATAAATAGGATCTAATATTTTAAACATACCAAATTTTTGGTAATAGCTATTTTTATAATATACAAGTGATGAACCTGTATGTTTTTCTAATATTTTTCTTAATTCTAACTGTCCACTTTTAATAGATTTACCTATTGCCTGTACAATTAAAGTATTACCTGACTTAGTTATAGTATTTCCATTTACTTTTATTGTATTTTTACTCTCATTTCCATGAAAATACATCTTACCAAGTTGTTTATTTTTATCAGTTATTTTTATAGTGTTGCCTTTTAATGCAGTATATTTTTTTTTATTAAAAGAAGGTTTCTTATCTAATTCTGCTAATTTCTTTAAAACTATAGCTTTTCTTTTTTTGTATTCACCTAAACTAAAATTTCCCGAAATTTTAAAAGGCTTCCAACCAAAATGTTCCCATACCATAAATTGTGTAAGCGTATAATCTTTATCTGTTTTAGCTGATGTGTCCCAAGCACAATATACTATTTTTGATAATGTTTCTTGCGTATCTCTACTAAATCCAGAAGATACAAAATCATATTTTTTAAAACCTGGTATGTTATAACCTGCCTTTTTTCTAGGCTGTAGACAAAATGAAGTCTTGCCATCTATTGAATAACGACCTAAGCCTGTTACAATCCAACGCCAGCCATCAGACCTATGTATTTCCCAATTTACATTTATTCTCTTTTTTCTTAAAGTATAGCCATCAGATGTTCTGTAACTCATAACATTTATTTTAGATACTGATTTTTCTTCTTTTAATTTCTTTTCATCTTTTTCTACTTTAGGCTCTTTACTTTTTAAATTATCACTTGTATTTTTACTGTCTTTAACTTTCTTTTGTTCCTGGTCTTTTTTATCAACTTGTTCTACATTTTTATCTATTTCAGTCTTTTTTGTTTTATCAATACTTTTGTCTTTTTGTTTCACTTTGGAATTACTTTTATTTTTACTATCTAGCTTTTTATTCTTATTTAAGCTATCAACTGTATTTTTCTTATCCTCTATTTTTTTCTTAATATCTTTTGTATTACTTACTTTTTTTACTTGCTTCTTGTTTTCTAACTTTGTTACTTTCATCTGCTTTTTTAAAGGCTTATCCTTTACCTTTTCATCAGCAAATGAAAAATTAAAACTAAGTATAATAACAAGTAAAAATATTATAAATACATTTAATTTTTTCATATTCTTTTATTCCTTTCTTGTAGTTGCTGTCTTTTAATATTTAATTATTTTGTTATTTAACTATTAACAGTAATATTTATTTAATTATTTAACTATTTATGTTGTGTCTATTATTACCATCATATCCTCCTTATTTTTTGTACTAAAAAAGATTTTTACTTTCAGCATATCCTTTTATTAGCAATTAACTTTCCGACGGTTTATTACTTATTCTTTCTAAAATATTCTATTATTTTTTTTTCTAATCTACACCTCTCTTAATCTATTATGGTCTAAAGTGAACTGAATATCCTCTATTGTCAACTTCTCCTGTTCTTTGATTTTTCCAAAACACACTAATTACAGTGTAACTATAATAATATACAGGATTAGTTTTTTCATTTCCTTGTCTAATTCTTTTTTCAGCCCAATTTTGTGCTTGAGCCATTGTTTTAAAATACTTTCCACTATTTCCCATACCATTAACTATTATCCATTTATCTGGAGCATGTTTTGTGCCTTTTGCAATAACTCTATTTACTGCTGATTTACTTACACTACTTGATACTCTTTCCCAAGATGAAGTTTTATAAGCACTCCCATTTTTTAAATAAACAGTTCTTTTATATTTAACATTTTCTATTCCATTAGATCCAGAACTTAAAACCTTTGTCTTTCCCTTTTGTAAACTACTATCATTTTTATAAATTGTTTTGTATCCTATTGTTTTTGTATCTGTCTTATATTCTGTTTTAGTAGTATAGTTATCTTTGCTTTCTTCTTCTGTATCTACGCTAGGTGTTGTATTGCTTTCATTATTTGAAGTTGTTTTTTCTTTTGGAGTTTTATTTTCTTGATTATTACTTAAAGTTTTATTCTCTGTATTTTTTTCTTTTTCATCATCTTTTTTATCAACTTCTTCTACATTTTTATCATTTTCAGGCTTTTCTTCGTTATTTTCATCAATTTCATTGTTTTTTTCATCTGTTACAGCCTCTTTTTCTGCTTCGTTTACTTCTTTATTTTCAAATGTAGATACCACTTTAGTATCTTTATTTTTAGAAATTTCTTTTTTATTATCATAATGTCTTTTTACAAAAAACACTGATATTCCAACTAATAACAAACATAGTAACGCAATAACCATTTTTTTATTTTTAAAATTTTTCATAATAAAACTCCTTTTTTTCTTAAATTTATAGTATAATTTACACTATAATAACTTAATAGTTTTGACACCGTTTTTATATTGACGATTTTTCAATATATTTGATTATATCATAACTTATAATCATAAGTATATTTTTTTAGAAAGGAACTTTTATGAGAATTGGATACGCCAGAGTATCAACAAATATGCAAGATTTAGATATACAGATACAGGAATTAAAAAATGTTAAATGTGATTTAATATTTCAGGAAAAAATAAGTGGTGCGAAAAAAGATAGACCTGAATTTAATAAAGCATTAGAAACATTAAAAAAAGGAGATACATTTATTGTTACAAGATTAGATAGATTTGCTAGAAGTCTTACACACTCATTAAAAATAATTTCGGATCTATTTGAAAAAGGAATAAGTATTCAAGTATTAAATATTGGAATTATAGAAGATAGTTCTTCAGGAAGATTAATATTCACAATTTTTTCGGCTTTTGCAGAATTTGAAAATGAATTAAGAAGAGAGAGAATAATAGAGGGTAAAAAAAATAAAAAGTTAAATGATAAAAATTTTAAAGATGGTAGACCTCAAAAATATCCTAATGAAATATTAGATATGGCTTTGGAGCTTAAAAAAGATTTTACTTGGAGTGAAATTGAAAGAAAATTAGGCATATCACAAAGTACATTGTATAGATATCAAAATAAAAAAAGATTAGAAAAATATGAAAAAGATAAAAATATAAGTAAAACATAAAAACGACTAGATACAGTAGCTAGTCGTTTTTATATATCAATTTTTTATTATAAATATATTTTAGCCTTATATTTCTTCAGTCATTTCTTCGCTTACCTATTTATAAGTCAAGTTCAAATATTGTAAAGGGTAAATATACTGCTTCGCAGCCCTTTACAATATTTGAACTTGACTTTTTTCCTAAATAGGCGAAGAAACGAACTGAAGAAAATAAAATAATTCTAAAAAAAAAGAATTATATAAAAAATTTAAAAAAATAAAGGCTCAGAAGACTCCTAAAAAAAATAAAATTTGTTTAAAGAAAGAGGTAAAAATGAAAGATTATAAATTTAATAAAAAGGATATAACTGAATTAAACGATTATTTTAATAATATAGTTAATTTTAGTGATAAAGAACTTCAAGAAAGTATTAATCAATACTTATTTAATATAAATAATGTAAATGATATAAAAGATAGTTTAATTATATATAAAAATTTAGATGAACTATATAATGCAGAAGTTAATGAGGGGTTATTAATTGATATTAAAAATGAAAGTATAAAAAATAGAATTAGTTTTTTAATTGATTTTGATAATTGGTTATGGCATTTCAAAGTTGAAAATAAAGTTGAGATATTAAATAATGGTGTTGTTTTGCATTATATTAATTAAATAACTATTAACAGCAATATTTATATAAATATTTAATTATTTAGTTAAATAATTATTGACGGTAATTGTTATTTATGGTATAATGGTTTTAGAGAGTTAAAGAGGAGGTTTATTATGAAAAATAATAAAATTGGTAAGAATTATAATAAAAATTTAAGTACAAAAGAATTAGCTGGAAAAGTTAAAAAATATATTAAAAATAAATATGATTTTATTTGTCCTAAAATTAGAACAAAATATAATTTAATAATTTTAACATTGGAATTTAATAAAGAAATTTATGCAAATAATTTTAAAGAATTAGATGATAAAGATTATAGAAAATTAAAAATAGAAATACTAAATCAATATGATAGTTTAAAAGAGGATGAATTAAACAATAAAGTAAATAGTTTGTTAATTACTAAAGATATTTATAAAAATAATATTAAAAAAATTATTGAAGATATTGAAAATTATGTCGATTCATATAATTTTGATAATTCTGTTGTAGAGTATGATTATTTTAATTATAATTTTTATACAGATTTAAAAATAAAAAAAATCCCCCAATCAAAAGAGATTTTTTAAACTAATTAAATAATTAGATATAGATTATATATAATATAAAATTATTGTCAAATAATTAAAAATATAAAGAAAGAGGTTAAATATGAAGAAGAGAATTACTATTTTGATATTTGTTGTATTAATTATTAATATTTATAATATTAATATAAATACAATAAAAAAGTTTGCTATAGATTCAAATACTCCTAAATTAATAAAAAATGAGCTTAAAAAGAATTTTAATTATGTAAAAAATAGTATAGATGATAAAAATTCTGTTACTGCAAATAAATATATAGATGATAATAAAACTTTAGATTATTTTAAAAAATTAGATTATGAAAAAAAAGAAACTATTATAAAATTATTTAAAGACTATCCTGATTATATAATTGAAATTAAACACAATGATAAAAAAATAGATAATTTTGTTAATTTAAAAGAAGATACACCTATTTATAAGGCTGATAAATTAAATAGATCTATAGAAGCAATTACATTATTGAATAAAAATAGTATTTTAAGAAATTATAAAAATCAACAAAAATTTGATAAAAATCCTGTTGGTTGGGCAAAAAATAAAAAAGTTAAAATAAATTGGTTAAATGGCAAAATATATAATGGTTATTTTTGGAATAGATCACATTTAATAGCCGATAGCTTAGGTGGCTCTGTAGATATAAAAAATTTGATACCAGGAACTAGAACTCAAAATATCGGTGGAAACCATAAGGGAGGTATGCGAAAACCTGAAATACTAGCATATAATTATATAAAATCAAATAATAAGACTTTACTTTATATAGTTAAACCTTATTATAAGAATAATAATTTAATTCCTTATTTAGTAACGGTTCATTTAAAAAATGATGAAATAGATAAATTGTATGTTGTTTTTAATATTGCAAATGGCTATATTATAAATTATTCAAATGGTAATTTTTTCAAGTATGATTAAATAACTATTGACAGTAATATTTATATAAATATTTAATTATTTTGTTAAAAAATTATTGACGGTAATTGTTATTTATGGTATAATGGTTTTAGAAATTAAGGGAGGTATAGATGGGAAAAAGTGTAAATATATTAGATGGATTAAATGAAAAAAAGAAACAAGGAATAAATGTATCAAAAGCAGATGAAAAAAAAGATAAAATAAAAAGAATAACAAAAACTTATGGATTATCAAAAAGAACTATAGAAGCTATTAATGTTATTGCTTATAAAACTAAAAAGAAAAAAGGCGAAATTATTGAAGAAGCTATTGATAAATTATTAAATAGTGAATTAAAAAAAGAATTAGATAAAAGATTAAATAAATAGTTATTGACAGTAATATTTATATAAATATTTTGTTATTTTGTTAAATAACTATTGACAGTAATATTTATTTAAAAGAAAAGGAGTAAATATTGAACACAACTATTATATCATTGTTTAATCAAAAAGGTGGTGTTGGTAAAACTACCACAGCTATTAATTTAGCTTTTGGATTAAAAAATAAAAATAAAAAAGTGTTGCTTGTTGATTTAGATCCACAAGCAAATGCAACAAGAACATTATTAGATGTAGATATGTATATTAATGTTTATAATTTATTATTAGAAAAAGATGATAAAAAATATAAAAATTTTGATAGTGTTTACATAAAAGATGAAATTGATATATTGCCATCTGATTTAAATCTTGCAAATTTAGAACAAGAATTAATAAATAGGTTTAATCGTGAATTAATTTTAAAAAAAGAACTAGATAAAATAAAAGATAGGTATGATTTTATAATTGTTGATTGTCCTCCAAATTTAGGATTACTATCAATAAACGCATTATGTGCAAGTGATAAATTAATTGTACCAATATGTTTAGATTATTTTAGTTTGTTAGGAATTAATTCCATTTTAAAATATTTTAATTTAATAAAAGATAATGTAAATAGTAATATTGAAATTATGGGTTATTTAATTAATAAATTTGATAAAAGAAAAAATGAACATAAGGACAAATTAGATATTTTAAAAAAGAAAATGAATAATGATGTGTTTAAAACAATAATAAGAACATCATCTGCTTTATCACTTTCACAAGAAAATTCAAAATCTATATTTGATTATGATAATAAGAGTAGGGGAGCAGAGGATTATAATAAATTAACAGATGAAATATTAAAGAAAATAAATATTTAATTATTGACAGTAATATTTATATAAATATTTAATTATTTAACTAAATAAATATTGTAGGCATTAATTATTGATGGGAGGTTTTTATGAAAAAAATTAAAAAGACTGTTTATGTAACAGAGGACATTTCTGATTTATTAAGAAAATTAGCTTATGAAGAGGGGAAAACTCTTGGAGAGATAATGACTGAAGCATTGCTATATTATTCTAAAAAAAATAAAAATACAAAATAAATATTTAATTATTGACAGTAATATTTATATAAATATTTAATTATTTAGTTAAAAAACTATTGACAGTAATTGTTATTTATGGTCTAATTATTTTAGAAAAGTTAAGAGATAAGAAATTATATTATTGACAACGTATGATATAATAAAAAAAAGGAGAATATAATGTATGCTTTAGCATTTGATTTAAAGATTGAAGATTTAAAAAATTATTATGGAGAGCCTTATAACAAAGCCTATGATGAATTAAGGCAAGAGTTAGAAGATTTAGGATTTAATTGGACTCAAGGAAGCCTATATATAAATTCATCAAAAGAAAATACTTTAACAACTGTTTATAATGCAATTAATAGATTATCAAAAATAGAGTGGTTTAAAAAGAGTGTTAGAGATATAAGAGCTTTTAAGGTAGAAGATTGGTCTGATTTTACAGACATAATAAAATCATAATAAATATGATATAATCAAACTATAAAAGAGGTGTAGCCTACCTTAAGTGGCAATTTTAAAAGAAAACAGGATTATTCCTGTTTTTATTTTTATATAAAATAACATTGAATAATAAATATATAAAAAGTATAATGTACTAGTTATCTTTTCTTTCTGATAATAGAAAGGAGGTAAAATCATGGCAACATTATTCGCTATAGCTATATCTGTTGTGGGTAGTATAATTGCACATTATATTATCAAATGGTTAAATAGATATTTATTAAGATAACTTAGCCTAAATAAAAAGACTAGAGTTGCACCTCTAGTCCTTTTTGTTTGTAAAATCATGGTTATTTGTAACTACAATTTTAAACATATTCGCTATGTTCAATTAATTATAACTATACAAAATACTTAAAGTCAAGTAAAATCTTCTCATATATCAACAAATATTATATTTTATATCCCATATTTTAATTTTAAGCTCACTTTTTATGTTTTAGTAGTAATCTACTGTTTTTATTATTTTAGCTTGTTTTTACCCCTTTATTTTTGAAATTTTAGCTATATATGATTGTTATGTATCATAAAAACAATATAGGCAAAAAAAATTGTAGGTAATTTTTAATTACATACGATTTTTGTTTGACTAAGAAGCAGGGTTCAAGGGGCGCTTCTTTAGCCCCTTTTACTCGTAAGAGTAATAATTATATGTACTATATGTTGATATTTGATTAAACAAAACACAATATGTAGTATTTAATTTGACAAAATCGTATTAATGTGATATAATTGATTTGAGAGTGTAATCTTAGTATGAGATTTACTGAGTGGTAGCCTCCTGTCTTTTGTAAAGGAGGTATATTATGGATGAATTACTGAAATATTTAAAAGCATTACAAATAATAATAAAAATCCTTGCTTATATATATCAAATAATTAAAGATATATTTAGTAAAAAAAATAATAACCACTCTTAGCCGTGTTGGTTATTATCTAAAATAATTTAAAATTTTTTAGGAGATACCACTTAGGCACTCTCTTTTTTTATATTTAATTATAAACATACAAAAAACTTAAAGTCAAGTAAAATCTTCTCATTTATCAGGAAAAATGCTTAGATGACCTTAATTATTCCTGAGATCATATTTAAAATATTTAACTGGAAATCTGTCTAATTTGTTGTTTTATAATTTGTAAATGGGTTAATATTTATTTAAAAAAAATATAGTATATATATATTATTTTTATATACTTAAATAGGGTCAAAAAATGTATTGATAATCTAAGCCCCCTATCTATACAAAACAAAAATAAAAAAATATTAGACAAACATGTCTTTTTTTTATATACTTAAATAGGGTCAAAAAATGTATTGATAATCTAAGCCCCCTATCTATATAAAAACAAAGGAGTAAAATGTTAGATAATTATTATAAATTATTAGAGTATTTAAGTGTAAATTATGATGAAGTTAATGGTTATGATTTTTATAATTATATATTCCCTAATAATGAAAATAAAGGCGAATTAAATACAGACTATTCAAAGCCAAATGCGGTATATTTATATAAAGTTGATGAGGATAATTCAAAAAGAACATTAAGCAGAAGAATAATGCTTAATGATACTTGGTTTAATGATTATATTAATTATGTTGAGGGAAACCCTATGACTTTATGTAGTGGGTTATCTTATCGTGGTAGAACTAATAAGATTGTTAATGCACAAAAAATGAATGCGTTGGTGTTTGACCTTGATAATGTTGGACTAGATGAGTTAAAAACTTTGTTTTTAAGGTTTAATAGTGATGTAAATGGTTTTAGGTCATTACCAATACCAACATTTTTAGTTTTAAGTGGTACAGGAGTACATATTTATTATGTATTTGATAAGTCAATAGATTTATACCCTAATATTAAATTGCAATTAAAAGCTCTTAAATATGCTCTTACTTTTAGAATGTGGGATTATAAGTCAACAACACAAAATAAACAGATACAATATCACTCTATTAATCAGGGTTTTAGAATGGTAGGAAGTATTAATAATAAATACGATGTAGAAATAAAAGCATTTAAGACAGGTTCTAAAGTTAGTTTAAATTATCTAAATAGTTATGTAAGTGAAGATAAAAGAGTTGATGTAAATAAGCCTTTTAGACCATCTAAAATTACAAGAGCAGAGGCAAAAGAAAAATATCCAGAGTGGTACCAAAGGGTTGTAGTAGAAAAAAGTAATAAACAGAAAAAATGGAATATAAATAAGGCATTATATAAATGGTGGTTATCAAGAGTTAATGAAATAAAAGGTGGGCATAGATACTTTTATTTAATGTGTCTTGTTATATACGCAGTTAAATGTGATATAGATAAAAAACAGTTAGAAAAAGACTTATATATGGTATATGAAGTTTTAAAAAATGCAGAGCATACAAACCCTTTAACTAAAAAAGATATAATAAGTGCTTTAGAAACATATTCAAAAGAATATTATAATTTTACTATTAATGATATAGAACATTTAACAGATATAAGAATTGAAAGAAACAAAAGAAATGGTAGACCACAAAAACAGCATTTAGAAAGAGCGAGAGCAGTACAAAATATAGATTATCCTAATGGAGAGTGGAGAGAGGGTAACGGCAGAAAATCAAAAAAAGAGATAGTAAAAAATTGGAGATTAGAGAATCCGAGCGGAACAAAATATCGTTGTACAAAAGAAACAGGATTATCTAAAAATACAATTAAAAAATGGTGGGATTGATTTTTTAAATCTTAATACATTATTTGGAGATAAATTTGAGATATATTTGAATCAAAAATCAGTAAAAAAAGATGATGATTTAGAAGAAAAAGATTATTCACATTTAATAACTTATAAATAAATTTTGAATTTCAAAAGTTTTATTCAAAATGTTATAATTTTATTGACAAGATTATAATATAATGTTAAAATATGATTGAAAAACAGATAATGTCAAAACTATTAAGTTATTATACTTTTTTATTTATCTAAATTAACAAATCTTGTTTTAAATAATTCAATTTGTTCACTATTCTTTGAATAATAAATTCCAGTTAGTTTTTTAAATTTTTTAATATCGTTAGGATTTATTATATACTCATCTACAATTTTATCAGTTCCAACTCCAGTTGAGAAAGTGACTTCTGTATTACTTTGATAAGTAGTAAAATTCTTTTTTTTCGTTCCGATTATACCAGATAATAATTCTGCATTATCAGGATCATTATTTCTTAATATTAAATAATTATTACAGTTATCAATAACTTGTTTTTTAAAAACAGAGCTAACATCTTCTAAATCGCTTAATGATTGCGTTGATATAATTGTTTGATTTTTAATAACAGCACTTTTATTTAAAATATCTAAAATTTTATCACTGGCATATACTCCAACTTCATCTAATATTGTTAGCATAGGTACAGAATTACCCTTTTTTAGCAATAAAGATATTAATTTTTTTATATCAAGTAAAATCATTTGACCTAAATTGTTAGCATATTCTGGGTATTTGAATTTATCTATTAAATAAATAACAACAGCTTTTTCATTGTAAGCATCTATTAAATCAAATCCATTATCATTAAATATATTACCCCCTGTACCTTCAACTAAAGTGGCAAATCTTGAAATTGAAGCTAATGCAATTTTACTACTTTCGTTATATATATTTATATAATTATTACCATCTTCTTTTGTAATAATTCCTTTGTTTAAAAGATTATTAAATAATTTTGTATATGATTTTTTATTAGCATATTGAATAATAGAATTAATACTAATATCTATATTGTTTAATAACATTAAATCTGCTAATGCTTGCCAAAATCTACTAGCATTTGATTTATAATGCTCTTCCGACCAATCACTTAAAGCAATTAACATATCTTTAATTTGCGTACTATCACAATTTTTAAAAGGATTTATTGTATCTGTAATTTTTTCTCCTTGTGATACAATATAAATTTTTCTATCATATTTTTCAGCTAATTTTTTTGTACTATCATGTAATGAATAATTATTTTTATCTCCTTTGCCATCAACTATAAATGTAAAGTGCTTAAATTTAATATATTTTTCTATTAAATTTGTAATAGTTGCAGTTTTACCTGACCTTGTAGTTCCGACAGCTAAAATATGTCCGTCATTATCATTTATAAATAATGGCTTTGAATTTTGATATTTTCTTCCAAAAAAAGTTTTATTTTCAAAATGTTTAGCATTTTTTTTATAAATATATTTATAAAAAAAACTAATTAAAAAATCTTTTATATTTCTTTTATAAAGTTGATGTCTTCTTTTTTCATCATTTAAAATATCTTTTTTAGTTTTAAAATTTAAAACAAATATAGAAAATATTAATACAAAAAAGAAAATAGATAAGAATAAATTATCATAATAAAAAAGATATTTTTTAAGTTCTATCATATAATCAATTTTTTTAAAATTAATCAATAAAGATACTACATATTTTAATCTATAAATAATTAATAAATAGTTATTTTTTAAACTAAAAATAAGTGTAAAAAAAGATACTACTACTAAAAAATATCGTATATTTTTATTAATTTTGAAATAAAAATTAATAAAAATAAAAGGCAATAAAAATAATGAAAATATAGGATACATTAATATAAATATTATTAATATTTGTATCCAAAATTTAAAAATATAATTTATAATTCTCATCAGCACACTTTCCTTTTAAATAATCAATAATAACTTCTTTTTTTAAAACTTGTCCTTGTATATTAAAATCTTTAAAAATTTTAATCACATTATTGTAAATATAATTATTTTCACATATCCAAATTTGTTTATCGCAAGAAATATTATTTTTAATAATATTTTCCTCTAATCTTTCAATATTTTTGCTTGACCTTTCATATTCAATATAAATAATTTCATCATTTATATTTATTAATAAATCAGGAATATGCTCGCTCCAAAATGTTCTACATAATCTATTAGGAATTAAGTCATAGTATTTGTAGTTATATTTTTTTACAAAAAATATAACTATGTATGATAAAAACAATTCATGTAATACATTATAAGAATTGTTTATATTATAGACTTTATTTTTTCTACTTAATAAATTATTAGTTTTATAACTGGTTGTATAAATTGTATTATAAAAAGTAAATGGTTTACTTGATTTTAAAAATTTATTTTTTTCTAAAAAATATAATACTTTATATGCACCATGTACTCGTTTATAATTAAATAATTCATATATTATATATTTGTCTACAACAATAAAATTATGTATGTATTCTAATATTTTTATTTTTTTAATCATAATTTATAATCCTTTCTAAATAATTTATAATTATCTTTTTTTATAAGAGATCTTTTATATAGCAATCGAAAAAAATTGGAATCAATTATAAAGTTGATACAATTTTTTTCGATTAAGAAGCAGGGTTCAAGGGGCGCTTCTTTAGCCCCTTTTACTCGTAAGAGTAATATATAACTCGTTCCCAAATCCACAGACTCGCTCCCAAATCCACAGACTCGTTCCCAAATCCACAGACTCGCTCTAAAATCCACAGACTCGCTCCCAAATCCAAAGACTCGTTCCCAAATCCAAAGACTCGTTCTAAAATCCACAGACTCGTTCCCAAATCCAAAGACTCGCTCCCAAATCCACAGACTCGTTCCCAAATCCATAGACTCGTTCCCAAATCCACAGACTCGCTCTAAAATCTCGTGCTAAATACTCGTGCTAAATACTCGTGCTAAATACTCGTGCTAAATACTCATACAATAAATTACAATAATCAATCAAAATCTATATAAATAAAATTTTAAATGTTGCCCCCGCCATTATTTATTAATCAATAATCAACAAAACTAAATAATAACTTATTATTTTCTACGTTGTGTGTGTTTGGTCACGCTGCAAAGCAGGGTGACCAAACACACATAACGTTGATATATCAATAAATAATGGCGGGGGCAAGTTTCCATCGTAACTCCCTTTACTCTCCCTCACTATTTTTTATATAATTATGGATTTAATGTGATATTTTTCTTATGATTTTTTTTAATAATATTATTACTATTTTTACTTTTTTGTATTCTTGTTTTTTCTTCAATTTTCTTTTTTTTAGGAGTTATAATTTCTTTTTTTTTCTCTGTTTTTGTTTCTTCTTTTTTTTTACTATCATCTATTATTTTTTTTAGATTTTTTGTTTGTTTTTTCTCATTAATAAGTTTGTTTTTATTATTCTTTTTTTCATCATTAATATTAATTTTTTTAAACTCATCATATTTTAATTTTTTTATTTTTTTTGGCTTGATTTTTTTACCTGTTTCATAAAAATATTTTTGACTTTTTAATACTTCTAAATAATTTTTTATATCAATAATATAATTATTTTCATCAACAATTTTATTATTATAATCTATAATTTTATCTTTTAATTCTGTAGGTATTTCATATAAATTACTTAGTTTTTTTATTTCTTTTATTTTTATTTCTATCTTGTTTTTTTCTTTATTTAATCTATCAATTTTCTTTTTCAAAATACCTATATTTTTGTTCTCAAATTTGATAACATTGTTAAGAATATATATCTTTAAATTTTTATAATTTTTATCTAATTTAAACTCTTTTATATTTCTTTCTTCAAAATAGAAATTACCCTCTGAATTTTCTTCTTTTATAATTAATTTAGATAAAACATGATTTGATATATTTTTTCTTTTTATTACATATATACCTTGTTCATCTATTATTTTTTTTGTTTTAAATAAGTTGTTTTCTTTTTCTTGAAATATAATATTATTTTCAAAATTATATATATTTTTAGACCAGTTTTTTATAAATAAAAGATAATATAATTCATCATTATTTTTTACTACACCTACAAAAAATATATCACTATTATTTAAACTATAATATTTTTGTTCAGATTGATTTTCTAGGGGGGGATTTTTAACAAAATTATTAAAAATAGAATTTAGTATTAATATAAATAATAAAAGTGAAACAAGAACTAAAGTTATATTTTTTTTACTTGATTCTAATAATTTATTCATTTAGTTCTCCTTTTATTACATGTGGGAATATTACCTCATATTTATCACTTCTTTTTAATAATGGTATATAGATAAAATTATTATCAAATATTGCATAAACAGAAGTCTTATCAATGTTATAATATATTTCTGTATTTTTACTTTTATAACTTTTTAAATTGTCAATAGATTGTTCTTCTAAAATATAATATACAAAATCTTCTTTTGTAAAAAAATCATTTATATTTTTTTTATATTCTTCTTTAGAGTTATAATTATAAAGTTTATAAGTGAAATTAATAATTCTATTTATTTCTAAATTTTTTGTTTTATTCATTTCTTCTTTTGATTTCTTTTCATCTTTAGTATTATTTTTAGCTTCCTTTTGTACCAGGTACTTTTGATCCTGGTTATTTTTACTCTTATCAATATTAGTTTTTTTATTAATATTTTTTACTTCTTCAGGAGTAGTTTTTTTAATAAAAGTTTTATTAATATTTTTATTTAATACAACAAGTGAAATAGTTAAAACGATTATTAATATTATTTGTAAAATAGTTATTATCTTAAAATATTTTTTAATTAACTCTATATACATTTGATATATACCTCCTGTTAATAATATTTAACTTATCATTTATAAAATTCATTTTATACATATAGATATTATGTGTATAAATAGAACTATTCATTTTTTCAAAAACTAGAACACTATAATAAATCTTTCCTTTTTCTTTATATTTAACAACTTCTATACTATCTATTTTTATTTTACTTCTTTTAAAATCTTCTCTTATTTTGTCATCTATAACATATTTATTGTTATCAGGATTATATTTAGTCCCTATAAATTCTTTTAAACTATCATATTTATTTAATACAATATTATTATCTTTAGTATTATTTTTAACTTCCTTTTGTACCAGGTACTTTTGATCCTGGTTATTTTTTATATTTTCAAAATGAGGTATTTTTTTATTAGAATTATTTATTTTAATATTTAATACAATAAATGAAATAATCATAATTATTATTAGTATAAATAAAAATAAAGTAATATATGGTAAATATTTATCTTTAATTTTAAGCATGTTAAAATCCTTTCTAATTGCCCTTTAAATAGTCTATATACTTTAATAAGGTATTATTATAATAATAACTATTAAACTGGTCTTTTGGTATAAATAATAAAGGATTATAACGTTTTCCTTTTTTATACACTTCATAATGCAAATGTGGACCTGTACTATTTCCTGTACTGCCTACATATCCTATTAATTCTCCTTTTTTTACAAATATACCTGGTTTAATATTAAATCTGCTTAAATGAGCATATCTAGTTGTATAAGTAGAATTTGATATGTCTATACAATTTCCATATCCTCCAAAATATCTAACTTTTGCATATCCTGAAGAAGTAGCATAAATAGGTGTGCCAGTTACTGCAGTTAAATCAATTCCATTATGATTACTTATATGTACTCCTTTTACCCAAATATCTCTTTTTCCATAAAATGATGATACTTGATTACTTCCAGAATTATCTATTTTTAAATTTAATGGTTTACCCAAAATGTCATCATCAAATATACCATTAATATAATTATTAACAATAATTTCAGATTTTACATATCTTAATACATTTTTAGAATAATTTGTATCTCCATATTTAGCCCAACCTAATTTTTGAGCTTGTAATGATGAAAACATTTCACTTGTTTTTTGACTGTGCTTTAAATTATTATTCTTTAAATAATAAAAATAACCATCTCCAAAATTATAAGTCTGTAATAACGCAGGAATATCTATTTTTATATTATTCTTTTCAAATAGATTTAATAGCCTTTTCCATACTTTTAGTCCTTGTTCTATAGACTCATCTGTAGTTTTAATACCGCCTATATATCCATATTTACTCTCACTACATTGGAAAATATCTATTCCAACTCCTGATGATTCTTGTTGTACTTGTGCTAATATTACATATAAATATTTTTCATCAATATTTAGTTCTATCATTTTATTTAAAATTTGTTCTTTATATTTTAAAACTTCTTTGCTTAAATTTATATTATCTATATATTCTATGTCTTGATTTTCTTGACTATAACTTATTAAAGCAAATAACATATTTCCAAAAGCTAAAATACCAATTAAAGAAAAAATTATAAAAAAAAATAATAATATAATTACTATTTTTTTCATTATTTACCTCCTGTAGCTATTAGTGATTGCTCTATTTTTCCACCTAAATTTACATATAAGGGTATATTTTTAAATCCAGTAATTGACAATATACATTTACCTTTTCCAAGGGACGTTATCATACTAAGTTCTGTATCAGAAAATACATTATTAAATTTTTCTCTAATTATATCTATAACATTTATATCTTGTTGAAAAATAAATTTATATTGACATAAATCAAAAATTTCTTCAAGATTTTCTATATCACTTACTCTATGAAAACTAAATCCCATAGATGCCTTATATTTCCTTGCCTCTTTTAAAAAATGTATATAGAAATATTTACCTTTTTCATTAATATTATTAAATATTCTGTGTGCTTCATCATAGTTTACATAATATAAAGGGTCTTCTTTATTACTTTGTTCTTTTTCAAAATCAATATTATTTAACATTTCAGAAAATAAAACAGAATTAATATTAAACATTATTGCACTAAATACATTTGGAGGTATGCTATTTAAAGATTTCATATTAAAAACAACTAATTTATTATTTTTAATGTTAAAATTACTTTCTTTATTAAAAATATGACCATAGCTTATAACCATACTTTCAATATTATCAATAATATCTTCAATCTTTTTATACATGTTTTCTGTTGTAAAATCTTTATCTAAATTAAGTTTATATTCTTTTAAAAATTCTAAAAAATCGCTTAAAATAGGAAAAACTTTAACATTATAATTATTTTCTCTAGTTATATTTAAACTTTTATAAAAGCTATCTAATAGTGTTGAAAATTTATTTAATTCTATATCATTTGACTCTTTTGAAAATGCTGAATATATATTTACCATTTTAGAAATATTATTATTATAACTCTCTATAGAATTATTGGATCTAATTATTTCTAAAGGATTTATAATTCCATCTGATCCATCTAAATTATAATAAATTCCATTATAATATTTACATAGTGAATTAAATTCTCCTGAACTATCAAAAATTCTAATTTTACCATTTTTAATTAAATTTATATTAATTATTTTCTTCTGCAGGGTACTTTTGCCAGTTCCCATCAAACCAAAAAATAACATATTGTAATTTTTTCTAATATCATCTACATAAGAGGGATTAAATATGAATGGACTTCCCGTTATACTGTCACCTAAATATAATCCATTTTTATCGTTTAAAAATACTCCATTAATATGGTATAAATAAGGCATCACACAACTTAAAATCTCTTTATTATATTGTTTTTTTTGTTTTGATAATGGTGTAAATAAACTATCTAAATCGTTATCTAATTCATTATAATATGAACTTAATTCATATTTTCCTAGCTTATCTTCTATTAAATTTGTTTTAAATTTTAGCTGTTTTAGTGTTTCTGCAAAATTAAAAATACGAATATGTGTATCTAATAATTTATTATTTTTAAGTAAATCAATAATATCCTCTAAATCTCCTATATTATCATTTGCCTTTTTTTCACTACTTTTTCTTTGTTGAAAAAATGCGATATTATCAGCATTATTTAGCGAACTTGAAGCGTTATTTATAATATTTTTATCTTTTTGTTTAATATCTATACTAAATAGTACATCTTTTAAACTTGTTAAAAAAAATTCTTTAACTTCTTCTGGATATTTATTTATATGAATACAGTTAAAATAACCATTATCTGTTTTAGCATAATCAATAAAATATTCAATATCATTAGTTATCGTATTTTTAGTTATTTCTTGTTTTTTTTTCCCTTTAAATATTTTTCTTTTAAACATATTCTATACCTAAATTTTGTAAGATCTCTTTTATTTCTTCCTTTTTATTTATATCTAATTTCACTATTGGAAGATATTGCATTATCATATATTCTATCCTCTTTTTTTCTTCTTCACTATCATAAAAATACATAATTAAATTAGATGTTTTATAAATATTTTCCAATTCTTTTAATTCGTTTATTTTTTCATCTAATATACTTGAATTTTCATCATTTTTTAAACTTTCTAAATAATTTATTTCATCATCATATTTTAAAAGTGTGTTGTAACTAATAAATTTAAAATCATATTTAAAATTCTCAAAAAAATTCTGTAATCTATATAATAATTTAGATCTATCTTCCAGTGTTAATCCAAAAAGGTAACTACTATCTAATAATAAAAAATCCATATTATTATTATTAATTTTTAATTTTTTCTTTTTATTAAAAATTCTTCTAAAAAAGAAATATATATCAAAAATATTTCGTTTATAATAATTATTTAAAGAATAAGATGATAGATGTAATAATGTAATAGTTGCTATAATAAAATAAAAAATTGATATATAGCTATTAATAATTTTGGAAGTAGAATATGTAAATAATATGATTGAAAGAAACATAATTAAGTCTTGAAGCGTATAATGTTCAGTAATATTTTTATATTCTTTTATATTTTTAAATATTTTCATTTTTTACTCCTTATAAAATAATTATATTTCCCAATCATCGTAATTTTCATAATAGTCAGCCCAGTCATCAATGGTACTTTTATTCTTTTCAGATACAAGTTTTGATTTCTTTTCGTTTGTTTTAGCTATATTATTATCTTTTTTATTAACATCTGTACTACCTTTATTATTTTTTTTACTACTATTCCAATTATTATTTGTGTTATTACTATTTGATATATCATTATTAGATTTAGTAATAGTATTTTGCTTATTGGGTTTAATATTATTATTTTGCATACTATCAGTATTAGAAGATATATTTTTATTATTACTCCAGCTAGAATTGTTTTTATTTTCTAAAGTATTCTTGTTTAGGTTAAAATCATTTTTGTCTTTTGCTATACTGCTATTACTTTTATTTTCATAATTAGATCTATTTATAGACTTACTTTTATTTTCTTTTAAATAAGAATTATTATTAATAGTATCTTGTCCGCTATTAGCCCAATTAGAATTGTTTATATTACTATCTTTATTTATATTTATATTATTTACAGTTTTTTCTTTTCCTTTAGATAATAATGTTTTTGCTACTATATAACTTCTAAATAAAACTCCTGAACTAGAGTTTTGCACATCAAAAATTCTATTTAATAACATATCTCCTTTTAATACAACATAAGTAACTGATCCAACTAAAATTATTTCCTTAAGAAATGATAAATTTTGTGATTTTAAAAATATAAGAAATAAATTATAAACATTTAACATAATGAATATAACAATAAAATTAACTAATGATTTTAATATTTCTTTTATAATTAAAAATGCTTTTTTTGGTACACTTGCTGTTAGACCAATGAGGATAGTACCAAATATTTTATAATATCCTAATTCAAAAATAATAATGCAAACTTTTATTACAAGAGTTAATAATACAATAATTACTGCTAGAGCATATAAAATTATATATAGCCAGTTTACTTGCCAACGGTAATATAATCTATCAAATATATCAGGTAAGAACTTACTATCATAATTAAGCTCAAATAAATTAAATCCATTATATCCTTTAAAAAATATTTCTTTATGCTTTGGTTTTCTAACCCTTTCGTTTATATCAATATATTTTATTCTTTTTTTATCTAAATTATTATTAAAATCTACACTAGGTGTATGTTTAAAATCATCATCATCAAATTTTTTTAAGTCATAAAAATTAGATAAATATACTTTGTCTAAACTAGCTTCATAATTTATTAAAAAGTAATCCTTAAATTTATTAGTAAATGATGAACCTTTTGTTAAAACCATAGGTAACGAAAATATAAAAATAATTATTAAAACAAATGATATAATTTGCTCTAATATATTTTCTTTCTTTTTTAAAATAATCATTATTCCAAATATAGTTAGAGATATTGTTAATATTCCAAGTGTTATATAAATTACTTGAGAGTGTAACTCATTAATTTTTATATAATTAAAAAATTGCAAATTAACAATATCTATTATCATTGTATTTAAGTCACTTATAGTAAAATATAATAATTTAACTATATTAAATAAAACTATTCTAAAAAAGTCATTAACCCAATCACATAGTTCAAAAAAATTAAATTTTTCAAAAATATTAATAACTTGGTTATCAGTGAATTTCATTTAGAATTTTTTCCCACTTCCAATATATTTATTTACCCAATTTATAATATCAGGTGCTAAAATAGCTACTATATAACCGCCTATGGCACATCCGATTATAGTCCAACCTATTTCTTTTTTCTTTCCTGACATTACAACTAATGATCCAACAACTATCATAAAAATAGCAACAGGTGTGGCTATCTTTAATATATCTAAACGCATTAAGTTAATTCCATTAATTAAATTGTGCATTTTCACCCTCCTTATTTTCTTCTGTTAGTGGTTCGATATAATCTTCTTTTTCTTTAGGATTAGTTAAAAATTCTACATAAGTTGCATTAAAATTAGTGATATATTTTTTTTCTCCATTTTCATCTATATAACTGTCTGGCTCTACAGTTCCTTCAACATAACATTTACTTCCCTTTTTTAAAAATTGCTTACAGTTTTTAGCAGTTTTATTCCAAACAGTTATTCTAAAAAAATGTGTCTTATCTTTTTTAAATACATTATTTACTGCTAAATTAAAAGTTCCTACAACATCTAATTCTTCTGTTTGTTTTAATTTAACACCATCTGTTAAATTACCTATTAACATAAATTTATTCATTTAGTTCTCCTTTTAATATTTCTTTTAATTCATCATTACTTAAATTATTACCAAGTTCTTTTTTTATTTCTTCTAAAAACAAAAAACTTTCTTCCAATTCTAAAATTCTTAAATCTTGTTGTAACCTTTTAATTTCACTTTTGTGTTTTGTAATTTTTATATTAATAGAGTTAATTTTTCTCTTTATGTTTTGTCTTTTTTCCATTAGCACCTCCCATCAATAATTAATACCGTTAATAAATAAATAGTTATATAAATATTGCTGTTAATAGTTATTTAACAAAATAATTAAATATTTATATAGTTATTACCATCAATAGTAAGGAGAGAATGTTTACTCCCCCTACTATTTAATTTATTTATATATACTTTCTTTCTTTAAATAAAACTAAACTACCTATACTCATTAATAATGCTGATAATACATACAATAAAGAGTTACTACTTTCTCCAGTTTTAACTAATACTGGAATCTTTTTATTGTATATAACTTTAGTAATTACTGCTCCATCTTTTGTTACACTAAATTTACCAACTTTTGTTGCTTTTACATAACCTTTAGGAGCTAAGACTTCTTCATAAATATAATCTCCATATTCAAGATCTATTTTTATCTGTCCGTTTTTATCAGTCTTACCCTTAAATACTACCTTTCCTGTTACAGCACTTTTTATTACTATTTCACAACCAGGAAGTCTTTTTTTACTGATAGTATCTTCTTTATTTATAAGAATTGTTGATGTAATAACTTTATTTATTGTCTTAAATAATCTTATCTTTCCATTTTTTGTTACATTAAACTTATAAACTTTCTTATCTAAAACATATCCTTTAGGAGCTTTTGTTTCTTTTAATGTATATTTACCAAAAACTAATGGCTTAAATAATATTATTCCTTTTTCATCTGTTACAGCTTTTTGAACTAAATTATTATTATCATCATAAATACTATATTCTGCACCTTTTACTACTTTATTGCGATTGTCCTTTTTTTCTACTTTTATTGTTTCTTTTATCTTTTCATCTTCTAAAGTAGATTTAACAACCTTTCCATCTTCTTTTATCTCAAAGTAATGTTTATCTGTATTAAGTACATATCCTACTGGAG
>PDWI01003430.1_pt1 | contig 22368 bp, 18 predicted proteins | sample 1430891 | NCBI WGS metagenome assembly PDWI01 (sample SAMN01162508, study PRJNA174530) | Oral metagenome, whole genome shotgun sequencing project. | biome: Marine environment; feature: Marine mammal; material: Swab sample of the gingival sulcus; isolation source: swab sample of gingival sulcus... | reverse complement strand
GGATGGGGCAAAAAAGCCCGCATCCAATAATGATTGTGCACTAATACGAATAGCATCTTGCCAGTCTTTTGCACTTTTTACAAATTTAACATGTTCTTTTGTTAATGTATAATCTTTCATAAATTACTCATCTCTCATAGTTGTGAAATAAGTTTTCTTATATCTCTTATACTGAATCTGTGGGATGATAAGTAGTAATGGTATAAGAATAATTGGAATTATAATACCAACATACTTAGTTAAGATAGTAGTTCCCATCCACAATGTCGCCCAGTCAAACATACCCATCCAACCGATAACTTGCTCAGGTCCTTGAAGAACTGATAATACAAGAGCTGAACCAAATACTTGGATCATACCAGCGATTATAGGAATTATTGTTGCTGCACGTCTGCCACCAGCTTTATTAGCAAATACCGCTAAAGTACCGTTATCGAAGAATAAACAGATGAATCCAGCGATGATAAGTACAGGTGACTTCATTGCAACAAGCGCAAACATTGCTATAACTTGTCCTACGAAACCAAAGATAAATCCATACATAGGCGCTTGTGGACTAAATCCAAATGTAACAGCACAGTCAACTGCGGGTACAGAGCCTTTAAGTAATTTATCAGAAATACCTTGAAATGAAGTTGATAATTCAGCAACAAACATTTTAACACCAGTTAAAAGAATTGTTATGTAAACTGCAAAGTAAGCAGTAGTTTGCCAAATATAAGTAGCAAAGAAATACTTATTAGTATCATATTTGAATGAATCTGGCCCTAAGATAACCATAATAGCACCAATAAATAATGTCATGATAAGTGCGTTTGCAACTATGTTATCGTTAAATATAGATAAGAAACCAGGTGCTTCAAATTTATTAACGTCATGTTTTTTGTTTCCGATTTTCTTAGCTAAGTGATAAACAAGCCAAGCTCCGAACATTTGTTGGTGTCCAACAGTAAATCCAGCACCATCAGTAACTTCTTGACAAGGCTCAATTATTAAGTTACTCATTACAGACCAGTAAGTACCGATTAATAAACCAGTTACTACTATTAATAATGGGGAAGCTGGGTTTCCACCTGTTCCTTCGATAACATAATATAATGCCCAAAGTAAAACCGCTGATTGTTGATACATAATGTGTCCAGTTATGAATAAAGCTCTAATCTTAGTCCATTTTCTAAATAATACTAATACTATGTTAAAAGCAAAAGCAATCATCATAACATAACCAACGAAAGCTAAAGAGTTAACACTTCCTAAATACTCAGTTGCTGAAGTCTGACCAAAATAAGGGTCAATTACAAATGCTTCAAATCCATATTTAGTTGATAAACTCTCAATTATAGGTTTAAAAGTTTTTACTAGTCCACCAGCACCAACTTTTAAAATCATAAATCCAACGTAAGTTTTAATAAATCCTTGAAGTGCTCTATACCACTTCTTGCCAAGTAGTAAATATCCAATAAATACGACTGTACCAAGTAACAATGGTGCTTGACCTAAAAACTTATTTATAAAGGCCATAAAAAAATCTACAAATGCTTGCATAAAAAATTTCCTTTCAATAATAAATGATAGTAATGTGTGAGTTGACGTTCCCACAAAAAAAGTATAGCACTTATTGTAACATCTGTAAATCATATTGCACTTTTTTGAACATTTGTTCATTTATGTATTTTAATACTATTCTTATATTATTTTTCCGTTTTTTTGTTTATTTATAATAATTTTTTCTAAATTATTTATTAAACATTTACACATTTATTTTAAAAAAATAAATTTTCTATAAAATATAACTTATTTATCAATGGTATTTTTTACATTATCAATATACATATTTACTAAAACATATCAAAAAAATTGTTAAATTAGCTAAATAAATGAATATAATTATCAATAAATTTAAAAACCAGAGTATAATCTACTCTGGCTAAACAATGTATATTCCCCATTATGATTTAAGCACAAATTAATTGCATTACTTTAAGGTATTACTTTTACCTGTCAACTTTGACACAAACTTAGAGGCATCTATAATATACCTCTCGTGTATACCTTTGCCGATTAATTCTATCTCATCTTCGGCAAAAACTTCGAATATCAATTTTTTTCTGTCAACTTCAATTAGTTTAGCACTTACTGAAACTTCCATTCCAATAGGCGTAGGCGCGATATGACTAGACTCTAATTTAATTCCTACCGTTGTTAAATTCCCCAAACTATCATCCACACACCTAAAACAAGCCTCTTCCATCATAGCAAACATTTTGGGACTACCAAAAACTTCAAGTTTGCCACTAGCTAGAGAATTAGCTGTATCTTCCTTAGAAACAATCTTCTTAACAGTAAAAGTCTGTCCAATTTTCAAATTAAAATCCATATATTTTACCTTTCTACTTAGCTAATAATTTTTTCACTTCAACATCATATGATATTTTGCCTTGGAAAATTTCTCCACGTCCACCGCCTCTATACTCACATTTAGCAAGAACTTCTTTTGCTATTTCAGAAGCATTTTTACCAGCATGATATAAAACAAAAGTCATATCTTCTTCATTACCAAAAAACGCCAAAACATATTCAGCTCTACCATTAGCAATATCTTTAAGCATAGCAGCACCAAATTTTGAACTAATACCCTTTGCATAAAAAACAATGTCTCCATCTTTTTTACTATATATATCAATATATGACTGTACCAATTGCTTTTTAAGACCAATATTCTCTCTTTCAAGCCTATTGCACTTCTCTTTTAAAGAAAGCGTAGAAGAATATATTTCACTTAGTTTACTATCTAAAACGCTTCCTAATTTGGCATCCCTAATCATATTTTCATTAAAATATTTATAGGCTCTTTCTTTAGCGAGAAGCATAAGCCTGCTCCCCCTCTTATATTTTTCATTTGAAACGCAAATAAGGCTTCCAACCTCTATTGTGCTATTTACATGAGGTGCACAACAAGCACATACATCTACTCCACAATCAACAACCCTTATAATTCCATCTATCTCTTTTTTACTTCTATATCCAACATCAATCAACTCATCCTTTGTACCATAAAAAACCTTAATTGGGTGATTATCAGAAATTGCTTTATTAGCCTCATCCATTACAAGTCTTAGCATTTCTTCATCTAAATACCCATCATAGTCAACTCTGATAAAAGGCTCACCAATATGAAATCCTACACTATTAAAGCCAAAATGCTTGGTAACAACACCAGAAACAATATGTTCTCCAGTATGTTGGCACATAAAATCATACCTACGTTTAAAATCTATTTCTGCAAACGCCTCATCACCTACGTTCATTTTTTGAACATTATCTAATTTATGATATATTATATCATTCTCTATAAAAACATCCAAGACTTTGACATCATTAATAAACCCTAAGTCACATTCTTGACCACCACCAGTTGGGAAAAACACAGTTTCATCAAGAACTATCAATTTCTTCTCTTTATCTACTTCTACTATTTTGGACTGGTGCGCACTTTTATAACTATCGTCCTCATATATCTTTTTTGTTGACATTTTACTTCTCTTTTCGCTCTCTATTTATTATTCTAATAGCTGTTCCCTTAAAACCAAACGCTTCTCTTATTTTATTTTCTAAATATCTAGTATAAGAGAAATGAGTAAGTTTTTTATCATTAATAAAAGCTACAAAGGTTGGTGGTTTAATTCCAACTTGAGTCATATAGAAAATCTTAAGTCTTTTACCCTTATCTGATGGCGGTTGGTTCATAGCCATCGCATCATAAAGAATTTCATTTAAAATACCAGTTTGTATCCTCATAGTCTGATTATCAATAACCATTTCTATCGTTTCAAAAAGTTTTTTAATCCTCTGTCCAGTCTTCGCAGAAATAAATACTATAGGCGCATAAAGCATAAAACTAAGCTTATCAGCTATCTCGTCAAGATACTTATTCATAGTCTTATCATTCTTCTCTATATCATCCCACTTGTTAACTGCAACAATAATACCTTTCCCTCTATCATGAGCAATTCCTGCTATTTTTGCGTCTTGCTCAGTAACACCTTCTTTTGCATCAATCATAATAACAACAAGGTCACTCTTCTCTATTGAGGCAACAGTACGAATAACGCTAAAACGTTCAATCTCCTCTTTTACCTTACTCTTACGTCTTAATCCCGCGGTATCAATTAAAATATACTCTTTCCCGTTATATTCAACCAAAGAATCCACAGCATCTCTTGTAGTACCCGCTATATCACTTACTATATGTCTATTTTCACCTAAGATATGATTAATAAGTGACGACTTTCCTACATTGGGCTTACCAGCTATGGCTATCATAGGAATCTCGTCTTCTTCATCCTTATCGTTAATATCTAAATATTTAACAACCTGTTCTAATAAGTCACCAACACCAACTTTATTTTCAGCAGAAACCGGATAAGGGTCACCTATACCCAAATTATAAAACTCATAAATATCCATCTCTTGCTTAACCATACTATCTACCTTATTAACACATAAAACAACATTTTTACCGCTCTTTCTAAGTATGTCCGCAACAGCATAATCCGTATCTGTAACTCCAGTTTTAACATCTACCACGAAAATGATAACATCAGCCAAGTCAATTGCAATATTAGCTTGCTCCCTCATATGTGACAAAATTACATCGGCAGAAAGCGGCTCATACCCACCAGTATCTATAAGTGTAAAATTATAATCAAGCCAAGTAACATCACCATATATTCTATCTCTAGTAACACCTGGTGTGTCTTTTACTATTGACTTTCTTTCTCCAACCATTTTATTGAACAGCGTTGATTTTCCTACATTAGGTCTACCCACAACCGCAACCATGTGTTTTTTACTCATTTATCTTCCTCAATTCATTAAAATACCTTTCAAATTTAAACGCACTTTCATATTATACATTAAATTCATATATAAACAATAAAAAATTAAATTTTTATACAGTTTACGCAAAACGAGTCCGTAGATATCCACCGACTCATTTTATCTTATTTCTTTAAATCAATTTTTGCGCCATATTTGATATTATTATCAACGCCATATATTTTCATTTCACCTTCAAACACAAGTTCCCCATTTATTGCAATACGTCCATATTCACTACTTAAAAGAGCCTTGCCATTAAGTTCGCCTTCCCACTGCATATCTGAATTTCTAGAATCCGAAAGTCTATCATCAAATATTATTTCACTATTTTTTATCCTAAATTTTATTTGATTAATTCCTGTATAAAGTTTTGAACCATCCATCGGTGATGTAATGTAAAAATTTTCAAAATTCATAATTCCACTACTTTTATCCAATTTAATTATTTTTATCTTAATATTTTGATTTTTATCGGATATTGAATCACCATCGATTCTCGTTTTAAATAGCGGACTAGCTTTTGGACTTATTTCTGCATAATCAAGTTTAACACTTCCTTCAAAATTTCCAACTAAATCATCTATTTTTATACCCTTATCCTCTTTTTTATTTTCTATCTCTACAATTTCATGAATATCTGGCTCAAATAAAATTTTTGTTTCGAAATCATCTATTTTAAAATCCCAAATCTTATCAGGCGGATATAAATCTGAATCAGTATCTTTTTTATAAAGTTCAATCTTATTTGGTGCTCCACTAAGCAAATACTTATAAACACTAAATTCTAGGTTTGCGTTAGCATTTTTGTCAAAACTTCCTTGCCACGACTTCTTATTTGTTTCCGCAGCGAGCGGCTTAATAAAAAACTTACCCTGTTTAAACGCTAAACTTTTATTTTTTAAATTTTTTTCACTGATATTAATCACTACTTTCTCGCTTAAAATCTTATCTAAAAAATCGTACTTAACAGCGATATCATTATACATATCATTACTTATATGAATTTTTAATGAATCTACCACAGGTTTAAGTTCTTTTATTAAATTAATCCTAGCATTTTCGCTAATTTTATCTTTTGCTTTATCACTAAAATCACTATCCTTAGAAACATCTTTTCTATTGGCTATTTTATAATATTTTTCAATCGTTTCTTCTTCATACCAAAACTCTCTTGAATAATCATCCAAGATATTATTTAATAAAACCTCAAACTCACTCTTATCACCTATATCACGTACATTCTCATTATAAGCCCTCAAAATCTTATTATAAAAATAGGTGTTTATTTCTGTGTTCTTATATTTCTTCTTATAATAAAGCTTATAGGCTTTCTCATAGGCTTTCTCATAGGCTTCTTCATCTTCATTTAAAGTATTCTTTTTTAAATCACTTTCAGAAAAAATTTCATTTAAAACAGCAAGTGAAGATAGCTTAGAAATACTATAAGAATAATCATTATAATACAAATCTTGCATTTTAATTAACTGAGCAAGTCCAACAGCTCCATAATTCCCCGTCCTAATATCATCTGCTAATTCATACATTGCAAGCAAAACAGAAATATCGTTAATAGTCTTATGACTATCCTCTAAAGCTTTTGAAACTGGCTCATCCAGAGAGCTCTCAAGCATTCTATAAATATTCTTATTAGCACCCATATACTCTATTAAAATATTTATAGCAATAGGATTTAAGTCCTCCAAAGACTTACCATTGTTTTTTATGACTTGCTCTATCACATTTTGATACTTTAACGAATCCATATCAAACTTTGAAACTGCCTTATAAAGTCGTAAATTCAATGAAGTATTTTTATCTCGCACTGTACTGTAAACAAATACATCAAACCTACCTAAATGATCATCAAATATTACAAGTTCTGCTTTTTCTTCATCAATATAATACCTTATTGGAGCATACTCTCTTTTATCAAAGTCATAACGAGCTGCAAGCACACAATCTTTAACTTTCTCCCCATCCTTAATCAAAGATTTATTAAACGGGATTCTAAGCTCCGCAGGTGTAGTTAAGTCATTAATAGCAGAAAAACTATAAGAAATAATATTTAAGCCCTTAGGCATAGGTTCATCAAGTTCTATAGCTTCTACTTGAATTGAATCAATAATATTATCATCCATAGGAGAAAACCTTACGCTAACACCACCATCTAAATTAATATCTAGATTAATATTTTCTTCGATATTTGACTTAAAAATAATTCCGGACTCAAGGAAAAAATATCCCAAGAGCAATTCTGGAATTAGTATAGTAATTGTTGTTATTATAATTATAAACCATTTTAAACCTTTGTTCATTTGTGTTCTCCTACTTGTGGTATTTATAAATAATGAGAACTGTTCAGATTTGGCTTATTTTCTAGAAAAAATCTTTTATCTTTGCCTCTGTTGAATGGACTGAACAGTTCTCGGATACTTTTTTATTTTACATATAGAAATCCGATATGATTATAACAATAATTAATCTATAACGATTGTCTTTCTCTTTAATAATGGGCATATCGGATTTCGATGATAATACTAGAAAAAATCTTTTATCTTTGCCTCTGTTGAATGGGCTGAACAGCTCTCGGATACTTTTTTATTTTACACATAGAAATCCGATATGATTATAACAATAATTAATCTATAACGATTGTCTTTCTCTTTGATAATGGGCATATCGGATTTCGATGATAATAATTAGCATATCGGATTTCGCTGATAATAATGGCGTATTGGATTTCGCTTATAAAATAAGCATTATTTATCCCACTTACCAAATGATTATAAACGTTTAATAGATAATACCTGCGAATCCTTAGCCATCCTCGCAATAATAGTCTCCACCTTAGAAAAACCTGCCAGATGCAAATCCAAAATACAAATGAATGTTTTCTTACCCTCTTTACTTATTTGCATATCAAAAACCTTAGCACCTGTTTTCCTAGCTTTTTGAAGCAAAGTCAACATATAATCTCCATTGCTATCATTATACTTTATTTCTAACCTAGCATGAAACTTCCTTCTCTTTGCATCCTCTTCTATCTTCTTTAAAACTATTATAACAAAAAGTATAACCAATGTTGCTATGACTGAAATTTTATAATATCCTAGACCAATTGCTAGCCCTAAACACGCAACCACCCAAAGCGTAGTCGCAGTTGTAAGTCCCTTGACACTTCCTTTTTGAAAAATAATAGTACCTGCACCAAGGAAACCGACTCCGGTAACAACCTGAGCGACAACACGACCTATATCCGCTTTTAAACTACTTGCTAACTCTGGATGCTGAGCTATAAGAGCCGTTGTATTTTCAACCATTTGTAGTTGAATGAGCGAAACAATAGTAGCTCCCACACATACCAAAATATGCGTTCTAAAACCAGCTGGTCTATCACGCATCTCTCTTTCATATCCTATTATTCCTGATGCAAACACAGCGAATACAATTCTAATGAGTATTTCTGTTATAGCCACAAAATCACCCGCTTTCTCTCCAACACTAAACAATCTGCTTCCACAGCCTTTTAAGCTGAGAAAAGTCGAAACTCTGTCGATTCTTCTCAACTTAAGCTATAAAAGCAGAAATTATTTTTATAAAATGTGCATTGCACTTTCTTCAAACTTAATCCACATCTTATCTCCAACCGCATAAGCTTTCTTACCATTAGGGTCAGATTGAATAAGTTTGAGTATAGTTCCTTCAAAATCAACTTCATACTCATGATTTTCACCCATAAATATGCTCTTAGTAACAACAGTCTTAAACTGTTTTTCACCAATTTTTATACTTTCAGGTCTAACTACTATCTCTACTTCATCACCTTTTTTATGCTTGTTGCTTGATGTAACATCAAAAACTTGTTCGCCTATAATTACATTGTATCCACTGTCATCAGGCTCTTTTATAACACCTTTAACAATGTTTGCTACACCTATAAAATTAGCTACAAAGGCATTTGCTGGCTTTTGATAAATCTCTTTTGGACTACCTACTTGCTCAATATTACCATCCTTCATAATAACAATTTTATCTGAAAGACCCATAGCCTCTGACTGGTCGTGTGTTACATAAAGAGAAGTTATTCCAACCTCTTGTTGAATTCTTCTAATCTCATCACGCATATGAACACGAAGTTTTGCATCAAGATTTGAAAGTGGTTCATCAAATAAAAGTACACCAGGCTCCATAACAAGTGCCCTAGCTAATGATACACGTTGTTGTTGTCCTCCAGACATCTGTGATGGTACCCTATGAGCAAAATCATTCATTTTCATAAGATCAAGTATTCGTTGAACTCTCTCATCAATCTCCTCTTTTGGAACCTTCTTAATCTTAAGTCCATAAGCAATGTTATCATAAACATTCATATGTGGAAAAAGCGCATAGTTTTGGAAAACTAAGGCCGTATCCCTCTTATCTGGTGTAAGAGGAGCTACGTTTTCTTTTCCAATATATATCTCCCCTTTTGTAAGTGTTTCAAAACCAGCTACCATTCTAAGAAGTGTTGTTTTTCCACATCCAGACGGTCCAAGCAAGGTTACAAAATCACCAGGTTCAATCTCTAAATTTACATCTTTTACTGCAACTACTCTAGTATCTGCATCAATAACAAATTCCTTAGTTACATTTTTTAATGAAATTCCTTTTTTCATAATTCCTCCTACAATTTAATATCTTCTTTGCTAGCACCCATTTTTGTTAGAATAAATTTCATTAAATATATTCCGAGTCCAACAATTATTATTAGGAGTGTCGAATAAACACTCGCAACACCAATTCTACCTTGATCTATCTGTGCCATGGTTGCTACTGTAAGCAAACTATACCTTGCAGAAACCAAGAATATAATTGTACTTACCAAGGTCATACTTCTACTAAAAGCATATACCAATCCACTAAAGAATGCTGGTCTTATCATCGGTAATGTAACCGAAGTAAATACCTTCTTGCTTGAAGCACCAAGAACATTTGCCGCTTCTTCAATAGAAGGGTCAATCTGGTGTAATGAAGCTATACCAGAACGTATTCCGACTGGCATCGACCTCATAATAAAAGCTATGATAAGTATTGCTGCTGTTCCTGTTAACACTATAGGCTTACTGTTATAAGTTATAACATAACCAAGACCAATAACTGTACCTGGTATAGCTATTGACAGCATAGTTGTAAAATCAATATAACTACGTCCGATAAATTTCTTCCTAACTACTAAGAAGGCAATTACCATCGAAAGAATACCAGTAATTGGTGTAGCTATAAGTGCTAACATTGTAGTATCTAAGATAGGTTTTATACCTAGACTAAATACATATTTATAATGGTCAAGTGTAAATGCGTAATTTACTCCCCATAATTTTACAAAAGAACCTACTGGGATAAGTGTGTAAATAACAAGTACAAAGGCAGCTATTATAAGTACAACAGCTGATAACGGTCTAGTTATGTGACTCTCTGTAATTAGATTTCTACTTCTCGAAACCTTACCAGTAACAGTAACATATGACTTCTTGCCTATGTAATATTTCTGGAATATAAATGCTACAACAGATATAAGTAAAAGTAAGATAGCCAGTGCTGTAGCACCACTCATATCAAGACTACCGATACCTTGCATATAAATTTGAACTGCCATAGTAGTATAGTTTCCACCTATAACCATTGGATTACCAAAGTCAGCTACTGATTGAATAAATACGAGTAAAGCTGCATTTGCAATACCTGGCGCCATAAGCGGAAGTGTAATTGTTTTAAAAACTTCCCACCTTGAAGCACCAAGGTCCCTAGCCGCTTCCTCAACTGATGGATCAATCTGTTGCAATAAACCCACCATTACTAAATAAGCAACTGGAAAGAATGTAAGAGTTTGAACGAGGACTAATCCTCCAAATCCATAAATTTCAAAATTTTCCAGACCCAACAAATCTCTTGTTACGAGTCCAGTTCGACCAAATAGCAAAATCGTAGAAAGACCTACTACAAAAGGTGGTGAAATAATTGGCAAAATAGCAATTATACCAAGTACCTTTTTAAAGGCAATCTTCACATAAGCTGATGCATAAGCAAAAACAAAACCTATTATAGTAGAAATAATACTAACTGTTACGCCTAATTTTAACGTATTTATTATAATCTCAGTGTTGTATGAAAGCCTGAAAATCTGTTGATAATGGTGTAAACTAAATTGTCCATCCTTCATAAAACTCTCTTTTAAAATATTAAAAAGAGGTAAAACTATAAACATTGTTACTACAATCAAAACAATAATGATTGTACTTAGTAAAATTGGATCTTTAAAGACATTTGCCATATTTTTAAGTTCTGATTTAAACTTAAGCGAGGATGTTTTCCCCTTAACTTTATTGTTTGCCATAATATCTCCTTAAAAATAAAAGCTTTGAGCTCTGATATAGAACAAAACTCTGCTATAAAAGTAGCAGTATTTAAGATACTGTTTAATAAAATTTACGATAAAGACCAAAGGCCTTTATCGTAAATGAATTTATTATTTAATTTATTGATTACTTGCTTGGTGGTGTAGTTTTAGTTACATCCATAAACTTATTAAGGAATTCTTCCCTATGGTCTGCTGCCCATTGAAAATCATAGTCGATAAGTTTAGTATCTTTAAGTGACATAGCTTGCTTAGGTGGGTTAGCATTCTTATTAGTTAAGAATTGGAATGAACCAACTGTTTGTCCAAGCTCTTGTCCTTCTTTTGAAAGTGCCCAGTCAACGAACTTCTTAGCCGCTTCTTGATCTGGTCCACCTTTGATTATTGCAACTGCACCAATCTCATATCCAGTTCCATCTGCTGGAGCTGTAAAGATAAGGTCTTCATAACCTTCTTCTTGATACTTAATAGCATCATGTAAGAAACCGATAGCCACAGGAACTTCACCTTGTCCAGCCATTCTACCAGGTGCACTACCTGATTTAGTATATTGTCTTACTTGCTCGTTGAATTTTTGAAGATATTTAAATCCTTCTTCTTCACCTCTCATTTGGATGATAGTTGCAACAAAGTTGTAAGCTGTACTTGATGAACCTGGGTGAGCTATAGCAATATTACCTTTGAATTCAGGCTTAAGTAAGTCATCCCATGTTTGAGGTAATTCTAAACCTTTTTCTTCTAACCATTTTTTGTTACCTTCAATTCCTAAATAACCAGTATATATACCAGTCCAAGCACCATCTTTTTCTTTAAATCTATCAGCAATGTTTACTGCTTCTGGTGAAACGTAATCTTCTAAAAGACCTTCGTTATCCGCCGCCATAAAAGTAAGTGCTCCTCCACCATACCATACACTAGCAGATGGATTGTCTTTCTCCGCCTTAATTCTAGCAAAGATTTCTCCACCACTCATTCTAATCATTTCTGTTTTAATACCAGTAGCTTTCTCAAACTCTTGAACAGCTAAGTTAGCATGATCTTCTTGCATTCCTGCATAAATAGTAAGTTTCTGCTCTTTTTTGCCTCCACCACATGATGCCATCGCTAGCACTAGGGTTAAAACTAATAATACTGATAATAATTTTTTCATAAATTCCTCCTTAGTTTAAGATTACTATAAGTTTAGACTCAAAAAAATTTACTTATAATAATCGTAAAAAGTTTAATTGGTGACAAGAAGGATATAATTATTTTTGTTGGAAAAATAGCAAATAATATAGATAATAAAACTAATATTTCCATTGTTAAGTAAAATTTACTAATCGATTTAATCAATTTATTCAAAATAAACGATAAAATGAAAAACCACAGAGCATATAATATTGCAATTACTATAAATACCATACCTAATTTCACAAAATAATAATCAAATCTTCTATTAAATACACTATAACACAAAAGTAAACTTATTACAATTTGAATAATTACTAAAAAAATGAAAATAATCTTTTCAAACGCGTAGTTTTTTGATATACCAAAACTCTTAAGTCTTTGTTTAAGTCCATTTATACTCTCTTTGTGACTTTCACCAAAAATAATCAAATAAAAAATCGAAATCAAAATTATAAATATCCAAAAAAGAACAAAAATATCTCTACTTTTTTTCTTCTCATAAAACCCATCATTCTTATTTATAATCAAATCAAGATATTTATCAACCTTAACATCCTTATAAATTCCAGCTTTACTATTGTCTAAGTTATCAAAGGCAACGTCCGTCCACACCCTTATAACTTCAGTGCTAATATTATCCTCTATCAAATCGGTACTTGTATCATTCTCAAGAAAATACACATCAATGCTATCTTCGTAAACATTCTTATTAATGTTTTTCTCAAACCCAGCAAGTATTGAAATTACAAAATCAACATTTTTTATACTCAAATCAGCTTCAGCTTGTGCCAAATTATTTCTTCTGACAATAAACAACTCATCATTTTTTTCAAGATTTTTAATAAGTGTTTCCGAAAGTTCGCTTTTATCATTATCTACAATAGCTACTTTATAAGCATCATTCTTTACCAAATTAGACTGAAGGTACAGCACAAATAAAGATATCAAGATAGTAATTATTACAAAGACAAACATTTGAGGGATTTTATGCTTTAACCTAAGCTTTATATAGTTCATCCCATTTCCCTCCTTGAAAAACTTTCTTTAAGAACAAGTATAATCACAAAGTATACAAGCAAAATTATGCCAGTCATAAGATCAAGATAATGCCCTTTTAACAATGAATAAAAAATAGAAATAAAATTCATACCTATAAGCTTCTGCATATGCGAAGGAAGATAAGCAGAAAATGTAAATACCGAACTAAAAATAGTTAAAAGCGAAATCACTAATACTGGAAGATAGCCCTTCATAAAGTCTATATAAATAAACATTTCATATATCAAACTTAAAAATATTGCAAGCATTGTTATTAAAATAAACTTTCCAGCTATAATTTGCCCAATTTGCTCTGGAAAAAATACCAATACAAAAATATTTATAACTAACATAAATATTGAATTTACTATTATTGAAGTAAAAAGTCTTGATAAACTATACTCAAAGCCTTTGTATCCAGACTTTAAAAGTCTAGCTATCCTAGCACTTTTCTTATCATCATAATAATCAAAATATGAAAAGAACACAGCCATTACTATAAAAATAATAGTAAAAACATTTATAATATTAGATAAGAAATTAATTCTAATTCCATTTTCATTATTAATAACTGAGCCCCTAGTTAAAAAAGCGAAAAAAATACTATCACTTAAATTTGAGAATTTTTTATATACTATTTCTGAATCATCCTCGACACTCCTTAGCCGATCTAAATAAAGCATAGATCTAGTCTGCGATTCATTAAACAAATCAAGAAGCCTCTCCATATATCTTATCAGATACTGTGTTTCAAAGTCATTATCCTTTACTAAAAGCCTTATTTTGGCACTTCCACCACTGTTTAAAGCCTTACTTGTTCCTTTTTCAAGTAAAAAAACAGCCTTAACTTTATTATCTTCAAGGGCTTTACTAGCCTCACTTTCATCAAAATAAGTAAAATTAACGCTACCATCTAGCTTACTTTTCTCTAAGTTTGCAAGCATTAACTTAACATCTTCTGCCTCATCCTCATTCACTATCCCTATTTCCATCTTAGCTTGAACCCTAAGAAAATAGCTTTTGCTAGCTAGTAACAAAACGCAAAAAATCAAGAAAAAAATCAGAAATTTTAAAGGATTTCCAATTAATCTCTTCACCTCAACAAAAGACAAACGTATTATATTTTTAAAACTTGCTAAGAATTTCTTCATTTATTTCACCATAATACTTCTGCTTGCCATTTTCTAAAAACAAAATTTTACTACACACAGTCTCTAAAAAGGTTCTGTGATGACTTACCAAAACAATAATTTTACCCTCATTTTTAAACTTTAGTAGCAAGTCCTCTATTTTCCTTCTAGAATTATAATCAATATTAACTATTGGTTCATCTAAAAGAATCACGTCACCATCCCTCAAAAGAGAGATGGCAATATTTAGTTTTCTTTTATTACCCTCTGAAATATCATTAACCTTTTTGTTCATTACTTCATCTAAGGATAAACTTTCCTCTAAGTCGGATATTTTATCCACGATAAATTCTTTGCTTTTGTAAATACCTGAAGCAAATAATTCAAGGTTGGCACGCACAGTTAGATGGTCAAAAAACACCATTTTTTGAGGCACATAACAAATTCTATCTTCATCAATTTCAACAGTTCCTGAACTAGGAGACATAACACCTGCCAGTATCGAAATAAGCGTTGATTTACCAGAACCATTCACTCCAATAATTCCAAGTATCTCAGCCTTATTGAGTTCCAAACTCACACCATTTAAAACAGTTCCGTCATGCCCCTTAAATGTCTTTTTTATATTATTCGCTTTTATCATAAAAACTCCTAATCATCATTTTAACCTATAAAAAACTTCAAAAAGTTTAAGCTTTTTCTAGTTTCTTCAACTGCATTTCCAAGTTTTTCCAAAACACTTTCTTTTGTTTCATCATCTACATCATCACTTAGTTTAACAGCTTTTACCAAATCAGAAACCATGTCTTCAACCGCTCTTCCGCCTAAAATATTCTCTGAAACATTATCAATAAGTTCAGCACCATACTTACTAATAAAATCAACCTTACTAATTTCAACATCAATACGTTCAGCATTAGAAAGATTAAGAATTGGCTTCTCATCTACTTCCTTACCTATCTTAGTAAAAATAGTTTCCTTCTCTACTTTAACGAGTAAGCTATCAGAAATATTTTTGATTCTTCTAATTTTATTATTTTTATCTAGGTTAATAATTATTTCGTTATCAAAATTCGTGTCAGCAAGTTTTTCTTGCTCTTGCTTAAACGGAATATCACCTTTAAAAATTAGATAAAGCAATTTTTTCTTATCTAACTTATTATCTTTAAGCTTGCTTATGCCATTTTTAATTTCACTTCTCTTTGACTCTATATCTTCTAAATTAGCGCCAGTAATTTGGTAATCTTTACTCTCAATGTAGTAATCGAAAATCTTATCTATCTTTCCTTCGATAAAATTAATCGTTGTCGTATCCTTACTTAAGTTCTTCAAAATAATACTAAGCAATTCATCGCTATCTTCACTACTAAACTTTATCCTATAAGCCTTAGTCTTAATAGTTTTTTCACCATCTAAAACAATATCTTCATCTCCTAGCGTTTCAAACCTATCTTCATTTAAAAATCCCTTTATAATTTTATAATATGTAGCTACACTCTGTTTTGGAACTTCCTCATCAAATAATATTTTTAAATATGGTTTCACATCAAATTTATTATTTTTGTTCTCACTTTGATACGAAGTTAACTCAGGCACATTAACTACAAAACCATTCTCTATTAATTCAGGAATAGCTAAATAAACATCAGAGAAGTCACTAGCCAGCTCCACAGCAAATATTTTTTCTTTTCCGTATTTTATTGAAAAATCAGAACTAAAACCAAAGTCATTTCTGTTTCCATCTAAGACTAATTTATTCTCACTTTTATAATTAATTTTATTAGCAATAGTTTCAATTGCTAAAGGATATAAAGAAGCCTCCTCCTCGCTATCTGCATTTTCCTTTAAATTGTTTTGCAAAGACGTCTTAAACAACTCAGCAAACGCATCCTTGTATTCCATTTTACTTGTCTGAACGCTCTCAGACACTCTTAAATCCAACGCTCCCTTAATGATATTAGCTATTGGGTCATTCTTAGCCCTATAATACTGTATTCCAAAAAACGCAGCTGCACTAATTCCAAGAACAACAAAAATTGTTCCTACTATAATTGCTATTTTTTTCATTTTTTCCTCCTATAAACCGAAGTCTTATAAATCATTCTATCACAAGAAATACGTATTTTCTCCTGTTTAATACTTATTTAATACAAGCTTCATCTTTTAAAATAAAATTTAATAAACTTATTACAAAATATCCTAATTTATTAACGATTCATCCAACACTATAGTGAACGGTCCATCATTTACAAGACTAACATTCATATGTGCACCAAAAATTCCAGTTTCGACCTTTCCTAAATGCTCTTTAATTCTTTCTATTGCATACTCGTATAATGCCTCTGCCTTATCTGGCTTACCAGCATTTGTAAAGCTTGGTCTATTTCCCTTTCTGCAATTAGCATATAGGGTAAATTGAGATACTAGCAAAATCTCACCACCAACATCTTTTAAAGATAAATTAGTCTTACCATCTTCATCTTCAAAAATCCTTAGCTTTATAATTTTATCTATATACTTGTCCAAAATTTCTTCATTATCATCAGCGCCTACTCCAAGGAGCAAAAGATAACCCTTGCCAATTTTAGCAACAATTTTATTGTCCACTTCAACAGAAGCACTCCTAACTCTTTGAATTACTATTTTCATAAACTACTCCTAAAATAATTTTTAAAACTATTATACCACAAAAAAGATGTAGACAATCAAGCCTACATCTTTAAAATTATTTATTAAACTTATTTTTAAACTTCCTTATCCTCTTTAGAGTCATCTTCAAGCGAAACTTTATCTTCACATGAATCAGAATCATTAGAAACTACTTTAACATCTAATTCTGTTTCAGAATCATTAGCTTTTTCCTCATCAGTATCAGCTGATAATTCTTCCATAGAAACTTCCTCTAAAGCACTTCTTCCATAGATTAACTCATCCGCTGGAATATCTTTAAGTTCAAAACTATCTAAAATCCCTTCTTCTTTAGCCTTAAAAAGAGCCTTAAACTGCGAACCTGAAATCTTCTCATGCTCAATTAAAAGTTCAGAAGTCTTATGAAGGATATCAATATTTTCCTCAAGCATTGTAAGGGCCTTTCTATATGACTCATCTACTATTCTCTTGATTTCACTATCGATTAAACCAGCGATTTCATCACCATAATTTCTAGTATGACCCCAATCACGTCCAATAAACACTTCGTCATTGTCACTTCCGAACTGAATAGGTCCTAAGAGATCACTCATACCATATTTCACAACCATATTCCTAGCTATTGCACTCGCTCTTTCAATATCATTTGAAGCACCAGTAGTAACGTCATCAAAAATTATTTTTTCTGCCGCTCTACCACCTAATAAGCAAACAATGTCTTGTTCCATATACTTCTTACTTCTGTACATCGGATCCTTTGATGGAAGTGGCATAGTGTAACCACCAGCCATACCAGTAGGGATAATTGATATTGAATGTACTGGGTCAAGTTCGCTTAATAACTCAAATAATATAGCATGTCCACTTTCATGATAAGCTGTAATCTTTTTCTCTTTTTCACTTATGATACGACTTTTCTTCTCCGTACCAATACCAATTTTAATAAACGCTTTTCTAAGGTCATACTGATTAATCACCTTTTTGTTTGACCTAGCAGCATAAATAGCAGCTTCATTAAGAAGGTTAGCAAGGTCTGCCCCAGTAAAACCAACTGTAGTAGCAGCTACCTCTCTTAAATCAACATCATCTGATAATGGTTTCCCTTTTGAATGAACCTTAAGTATTTCTTCTCTACCTTTAACATCAGGACGTCCAACAACAACTTTTCTATCAAATCTACCCGGTCTAAGTAGTGCTGGATCAAGAATATCAGCTCTGTTTGTAGCGGCAATTATTATAACACCTTCATTCACTCCAAAACCATCCATCTCAACCAAAAGTTGGTTAAGTGTTTGCTCTCTCTCATCGTGTCCACCACCGAGACCAGCACCTCTTTTTCTGCCGACAGCATCTATCTCATCTATAAAAACAATTGAAGGGCTGTTCTTCTTAGCGTTTTCAAATAAATCACGAACTCTAGAAGCACCTACACCAACAAACATTTCAACAAAGTCAGAACCAGAAATACTAAAGAAGGGAACTCCTGCTTCACCTGCAACAGCTCTAGCTAAAAGTGTTTTACCTGTTCCTGGAGGTCCAACTAAAAGTACACCTTTTGGTATTCTCGCACCAACATTTACAAACTTCTTAGGGTCTTTAAGGAACTCAACAACTTCTGCAAGTTCTTCTTTTTCTTCTTCTAAGCCTGCAACTTTAGAGAAGTTTACCTTTTTATCTTTATCGACAACCATTTTTGCTCGACTCTTACCGAAACTCATTGCCTTGCCGCCACCACCTTGTGCTTGGCTTATAATAAAGAACAATAACAATATAACTGAAATCAATATAACTACTGATGGTATCAACGAGATAAATAAACTCGTTTTTGGAGGTTCATTCTCCACAAATTTAAAGTCTTTATCCGAAGCAATTTTCCCTCTTAAGTCTTCTTTTACTATTCTAGTATCTAGCACTGGAAACTGATGTTTTGTGCTATCCTTAAATATAACTAAAACCTCACCAGTATAGTGTTCGGAATTAGGTATTACCTCTACCCTCGCCATCTTGTCAGTATCTCTTACAAAGTCCGAGTAGCTATAACTGTCTTTTCTCTCATTGCTACTAAACATAGTGTATAAAAAAGCGATAATTAGCACTAAGAGTAGAATCATATAAAAAGCATAATTCTTTCTATTTTTCAAATGCTTTCTCCTTTCGCAAGTTTTTAAGGTGATAGAGTTTAATATGGGTATAACTTACCCACCCTCACCTTGCATTAGTCTCCATATTAACACAAGTAAAGTAACTTTACAATATAAGTAAAATTTATTTAATATTTTTTATATTTTATTTTAAAATTTACAACAAAAAAGTGTTTATTTTTACTATAAATGTAATCATAAACACTTTTATATTATTGTCCTTATTTAGAATTAAGTTCAATATTACCCATATCACAGTCTAAATTAATTTCAACATTACCCTTTGTATTACTACTGTATTCATAAAACTTGTCATCAACGTCTACATTACTTAAACCACCATCAATATTTACTAAATATTTTTTGCTATAATCATAATTCAACTCACCCTCTACATTACCCATATCACAAGAAATGCTAAGCGACTTATCAACAAAAAGATTTTCGAATTCTACGTTACCCATATTTGAATCTAAAATCAAATCAGAAAACTTACTATCATCTATTGTTATTTCTCCCATATCACTTTCAATAACAATCTTTTTAGCAGAATTAAAATTATTTAATTCAGTCCTACCCATATTACTCTTAATTTCAGCATTTTCTACATTTATATCATCAAACTCTATCTCACCAAAATCAAGTTTAATCTCAAGTTCTTTTACGTCCAAATCATCAATGTATATGTAACCTGCAGAATTATCCACTCTTATCTTTTCAAACTGTTTGTTTGGCAAAAACAAGCTTAATGTATAGAACGTATTTTTAGAACCTATTTTTCCAAACATCAAATTTTTTAAAGAATTAATCTCAAACAAACTATTTTTTCCTTTTTTTAGTACGAAATCCTTACTTTTTTGTGTAATGATTAATTCTCCATCACTTATTTCATACTTAAATTCATTCTTGTTATAATTTTCTGATTCTATATATGCTACTGAATTTTCAGTTTCTTCAATTTTTAAATTAACATTATCAAAGTTTACATTAATTTTCGAAAAATCATCCAAGTCACTTTTAAAATATTCGCCTTCTTTAAGTAAATCAACACTTGAACCCAAACTTATTGAAATATTATCTAGATTTGTATTTTTTACATAAGAAAGTCCGCCAGAAATACTACCTACCGCTATTAATATTAGACCCACAAGCAATACCGAAATAGAAATTATAAGTGTTTTTTTAATATTCATTATGCAGCCCTCCTTTTATTTGAAACATAGGAAACTATTTTCTTCAAACAATAAATCATAAGCAGAATGAAATAATAAATCCCAATAACTAACAATACTGTAAGAGCTATGCTAACAAGACTAACGCCAATTAAAATTAAGGCAGCGGGAACAGAAGTTCCAATACTCACTACTCCTACAAAAAGAGTCTTAAAACTAAGAATTAAGCCAGTAACACCTACCAAGACTAAAGATATAACAACAGCACCAATAGTAAGGAAAATAGAAAATACTACTGCAATAAGAGCTATAGTAAGAGGAACACCTATAGGGGCAGCTAAAATAACGAGAATAGATATAAGAAAAACTTTCCAAAAACTACCTTTCTTCTTCTCTACTGTAACAATTTCGTTCTTTTCTTCACTATCTATTATTAAATTTGAAAGTAGTTCTGTAGCTACATTTCTAGGATTTCCAAGTTCTTTTATTAAATCAGTCTCGCCACTTGAACCAACATCATCAAAGCATTCTTCAAAGTGATTCATAGCATCATCGTAATCCTCTTTAGGTAATTTATTTAAGTACTTAGATAACTCATTTAAATACTCTTCTCTATTCATTATTTCCACCTCCTATAACTATTTTGTCAATCTCATCACGATAAGAAAGCCAATTCGTCCTTAAAAAATCAAGTTGGACTTTCCCGCTTTCTGTAATCTTATAATACTTTCGTCTTCTACCATTGTGTAACTCGCTATAAGTAAGAAGAAAGTCATTTTTTTCAAGTTTTTTAAGAATTGGATAAAGCGTTGATTCATTAATACTCGAAACCTTTTTAACACTTTGACTTATTTCATAACCGTAGGAGTCCTTTACATTAACTATTGAAAGAATAAGACACTCAATCAATAGTGCTGAAATTGGATAATACATTTTACACCTCCATATATAAAAATTTAATATATATAATTTCTATATATATAAATTATATATATGTTTGGCTAAAAAGTCAATATACTTTTTTATAATAGCTGATAAAATTGTTAAGAAGTTTGATTTATGTGTATTGAAATCCGATATTCCCATTAGGTGGTATATACGCTTAACAGTCGAAATCCGATATTTCCATTAGATAGTTTATTCACTTTCGGCAGAGTTATACTTATGTACTGTTAATATCGGATTTCAGCATTTATATATTTTTATCTTGTTTATTCACGAAAACCGAAGTGGTTCTATCTTTTGTCTTTCTCTACTTATTATCACTATCTATACCGATGGACACTTCGGATTTCTATTAATTTATCGAAATCCGATATTCCCATTAGGTGGTATATACGCTTTCGGTAGGGTTATATTTAAGGACTGTTAATATCGGATTTTGGCATTTTGAATTTTATTCACGAAAACCGAAGTGGTTCTATCTTTTGTCTTTCTCTGCTTATTATCACTATCTATACTGATGGGCACTTCGGATTTCTACATATGGGCGAAATCCGATATTCCCATTAGGTGGTATATACGCTTTCGGCAGAGTTATGCTTTCGGGTTAATAATATCGGATTTCAGCATTTATATATTTTTATCTTGTTTATTCACGAAAACCGAAGTGATTCTATCTTCTATCTTTCTCTAATTATTATCACTATCTATGCCAATGGGCACTTCGGATTTCTGTAATCTTAACCAAATCTATACATAACAAAAGCTGCAATCTAAGCTAATTAAAGCCAAAGATTCCAGCTTTTAATCCCCCTCGCCTCGTTATAAAATCCGTTATGAGATGTAGC
>PDWI01003428.1_pt1 | contig 22372 bp, 21 predicted proteins | sample 1430891 | NCBI WGS metagenome assembly PDWI01 (sample SAMN01162508, study PRJNA174530) | Oral metagenome, whole genome shotgun sequencing project. | biome: Marine environment; feature: Marine mammal; material: Swab sample of the gingival sulcus; isolation source: swab sample of gingival sulcus... | reverse complement strand
ACCTCCTGCTTGTAAGGCAGATGCTCTCCCAGCTGAGCTATGCTCCCATGTCTAGCTTGTCTTTTTTGCGCCTAAGTCATTTTTCTTCGTCATCCACTCAGTCATGTATCTCTTTATACACTCCCTCGCATCCTTCCTCGAAAAATGCCTTATCCATCAAAAAATCCTTCGTATTCTTCCACAAAAGTAGATGGCGATCCGGAAGGGACTCGAACCCTCGACCTCCAGCGTGACAGGCTGGCGTTCTAACCAACTGAACTACCGGACCATAAAACTCGAAATAAGTGGTGGAAGATACAGGACTCGAACCTGTGACCCCTTGCACGTCAAGCAAGTGCTCTACCACCTGAGCTAATCTTCCACAGCAAAACTATTCTATACTATTTTTGATAATCTTGCAAGACTTTTATTGTGAAATAATAAAAAATCTACACTATACTGTGGCACACATTATTCAAGTTCGTATGGCCAAGCGAACACACCACCAAAATCATAAACAGAATCATACCCCTTGCGTTTTAACAACATTGCCGCCAATTTGGAACGCGAACCAGATTGACAGTAGACGATAATGGTTCTATCTTTAGAACCCAGTGCCTTTTCAGCATCAACGCTCACTTGTGGTAAGGGTAATAAGACAGCCCCCTTAATATGTCCACTATTGTATTCTGCTTGCGATCTAACATCGACCAAAACGACATTAGGTTTACCCATTAACGCTTTTACTTCTTCTGCTTTAATCAAATTTCTACCTCCACCAGATTTAATTGTTCTAGTAACTAAAAATAATGCACCTATACCAATGAGTAGCACTAAAAAAAGTGTCATCATAACCTCCTAATAGACTAAAAATCAAGACCATTTTTAGCAATATATTCAATAATCGCCATCGCTAATTCTTTTGCAGTATAATAATCTTGTAGCTTGGCAATACCATAATGGGCGTGTATATACCTAGTTGGTACACCTAAAACGATTGAAGGAATGCCCTTCTGAGCTAAATGATAGGCACCGCCGTTTGTGCCACCGCCACGTCGCACTGCAATTTGATACTTTATTTTCGCGTTTTCTGCAATTTCAATTACTTTTTTAGCAAACCGCGGATTGGCAATCATACTGTTATCAGCCAATCGAATTTGCACGCCACCACCAATAATGGATTGCGCTTCACCATCGGTAATAAATGTATCGTCAGCAGGCGTTCCCTCAAAGACGATTGCCAAGTCAGCTTTAGTCGTATTACCTACGACTTTTGCACCGCGCAAACCAACTTCTTCTTGGGTTGAAATTGCACCAATAACTTGATGATAGTTTTCAGCTAAGCAACTATTCATTGTTTCAACAACAAGACTACAGCCCAGTCGATTATCAAACGCTTTGCCGATGATAACATCATTTTCTCTTTGATGTTCAAACTCGGTATCAGGTACCATAGGCGTACCCAATTTTACACCTAAATCTAGCACTTCTTGCCGACTTGCTGCACCGACATCAACTAAAATATCTTTAATTTCAGGCAATTTATTTCTAGCTTCAGCGCTTAAAAAATGAACTGGTACCGATGAAATAACGCCTTTAATCGTCTTATTATTCTCTAACAACAAGCGCACCTTTTGAGCAATTAGATTTTTTATGTCCCAACCGCCAATCGCAATAACTCTCAATAAGCCATTACTAGTTATCGACTGTACCATCAAGCCCACTTCATCACTGTGACCGTCTAGTAGAATAAGCGGTTTACTATCGTCGATTGTCGGCATTGCAATGGTACAGTTATTCATCAAATCAGTTTTAACAACCAAATTATCATTTAATGCACTGATTGCCTTTTCGACAACCTGACCTTCAAAGCCGGATGGACCATTGGCGTTTGATAACATTTTAATAATTTCTAGCGATTTCATTTTATCCTCCACAGGTCTATATTTTTTAGTGAATATTAACCACTAAACTATATTACCCATATCGACAAAATTAAACACATTAATTAATTAAAAAAATAATCCGTTTAACTATATGGACTAAGTGGATTACTCTCGTTTCAACGCCATTTTAATAACATGATTTCTGAGCTGCAGTTCGAAATGACAACCTAAAATATTAGAGCTAACCTATACTCTTACTACTCTATTTGCCAATCTACTGGTTCAACACCATGATCAACCAAAAATTGATTTGTTTTGCTAAAATGTCGGCAACCCGAAAAACCACGATATGCCGACAGTGGGCTTGGATGCGATGTTTCTAATATTAAATGCTTGGGATTATCAAGTAAAACGCGCTTGCGTTGTGCCGGTTTTCCCCATAATAGAATAACGACAGGTCGATCAATCTGATTAACTGCCGCAATAACTGCATCCGTAAATGTTTCCCAACCAATATCGCGATGTGAATGGGCACAGTGCGCGCGCACAGTTAAAACGGTATTCAAAAGTAGTACGCCTTGTTCTGCCCATTTAACGAGGTTGCCATGCAAAGGAATGTGACAACCAATATCTTTATTTAACTCTTGATAAATATTGACCAATGACGGTGGAATTGGCACATTTTTGCCAACAGAAAAAGCCAACCCATGTGCTTGACCGACATTATGGTAAGGGTCTTGTCCTAAAATTAGAACTTTGACATTTTTTAATGGTGTATAGTGGAGTGCATTAAAAATATCGTATTTATCTGGAAAAATCTGTCGCGTTCGGTATTCATTTATTAAAAAAGCGCGCATTTTTTGATAATAGTCTTTTTCAAACTCACAATTTAACACTTCTGCCCAATCATTTTTTAAAATTTCGGCCATGTTACCTCCATAATAATAAATATTTCGGTTTTAAGCATATCATATTGTCAATGCAGTAGCAAGTAAGGAATGATAACGGTCATAAAGTAATCTGGCACCAAAAAAACGTAAACGTTTTTTGATGCTTCAGCTGTGCTGAATGAAATGGCGCTAGTGTACTGCTTGATCCTATCCTTGTTACAACATTATTTCACTTCTCAAAAAATATTCCATTTATCTTCCATTGCGGTTATAATATAAGTATTGAGGAGGATAACATGAAATTCATCACATATCAAATTAATGAAAAGACAAACATCGGTGCTTTATCACACGATGGCGAACACATTTGCGATATCAACCGTGAACTCGGCACAAATTATAAAGATATGAATCAGCTGATTGATGAAATAAGCGATTCCGAATTGGCATTATTGCGCACAAAGCTAAATGAGAGCGATATTGACTATCGAATACCACTGAATAAAGTAAAAATTATGGCGCCAATCCCCTATCCGAAACGCCCCTTCTTCTGCTTGGGCAAAAACTATAGCGAACATGCCATGGAAGTTGTCGGTCTACCTGGGGCTGAAGGCGATATTCCGAAGTTTCCCATTTTTTTTATGAAAATTGCCGCGCCAGCAATTGGTCATCTAGACACAATACCCAATCATCTCGAAATCACAAAAATGATTGATTACGAAGTCGAATTAGCAGTTATTATCGGTAAAGATGGTATTAATATTGCGAAAGAAGATGCTGATGATTACATATTTGGCTACACGGTGGCCAATGATATTTCTGCCAGAAATATACAACGCAAACACAGCCAATGGGTTAAGGGAAAAAGTCTCGAAGGCTTTGCACCGCTTGGCCCCTGTATTGCCCATCGTAGCAATTTTAGCACGCCGATTGAGTTAGCTATTAAATCTTGGGTAAATGACGAACTGCGCCAAAATTCTAACACCAGAAATTTAATTTTTGACATACCGACAATTATTCATGAATTATCTAAAGGTATGTATTTAAGAAAGGGTGATATAATCATTACCGGTACACCGTCGGGTGTTGGGCTTGGTTTTAGCCCCTATAAATTTTTAGAACCAGGCGATATCGTTAAATGTGAAATTGAAGGTATTGGCATATTGCAAAATACTTTGGCTGAAAACTAGCTGCATTCAATCTCAATTCAATAATAACCACAATAAAAAGAGGCGTTGTATTTTGCGCCTCTTTTACGTTGATTAAAGTGTATAAAGCCCTAAACTAAGACCAACCAATCAGTACACCTATAATAATTGATATGGCACCAATACCTGTCCAGGTTAAAAATAATGGCATAACAAACTTTAACCATTTTTCATAGGGTACTTTAGCAAGGCCAAGTATAGCCATCAGTACACCCGAAGTTGGAATAATGATGTTAGAAAAACCATCGCCGTATTGGTATGCCGATACGGCAATCTGCCTCGACACGCCAACCACATCGGCCATTGGCGCCATCAATGGCATAACAATCATTGCTTGACCGGAACCAGATGGCACGACAAAATTAAATATTAGATTTGCGACAAACATACCCAGTGCCGAAAAAACTGGTGCAACATGCGTCAGTGGAACAGTTAGATAATGAATAATTGAGTGTATGACATTACCATCTGTTAAGATAATCGTAATACACTTTGCAAAGCCAATCACCAGCGCACCGTATACCATGCGTTGTGAGCCCTTAATAAATGATTTTGCCATGTCATTGGGATTACTCATCATAATAACACCGCTGATAAGCGCAACGGCAAACATCATGGCACTCATGTAGTCTAGTCCCCATTTTAACTTATAGGCGCCATAGGCATAACCGATAAAACCGATGACAACAATGAGCAAAACTAAGCCGTGACGAACCGAAAATTGTGTTTCTGATACTTTTTCATCGCCAATCCATTCAATTTCATCAAGAACACTTTTGTTAATGTCTGTTTGCACTTTATTAGTATAGCGCATAACATACCACACGCTCACTACAAATAGACAAAGACAAACTATTAGTCTTAACAAAAAACCACTCATTGGCTCTAGCCCCGCAATATTTTGACCTATCAAGGTGTTGAAGGGCCCAACAGGAGAAGCGGTAAAACCAGCATAAGAACCTAAATACATAATCGAAATGCCAACAATTGGATCTGCCTTTAGTTTTTTCGCCAGCATGACGCCAATCGGTATAAAGGCAATAACAGCATTTACCACAATGCCCAGCGCCCCTAGCAACGCCAATAAACCCATAATAATCGGAATAATGAGCTCTTTTCTAGTACCCAATTTGTCGATCGCTATATTTATTGCCCCTTCAACGGCGCCAGTATCGTTGATAACTTGAAAAAAACCGCCTACCAGGAAAACTAAGAATATGATGCTCGCACCCTTTTTCATGCCTTTTGGTAACGACAGCAAGAAATCATCTATGCCAGCTGGGTTTCTTTCAACACTATGAAACGAACCGGGATCAACCAATGACTTGCCTGTTTCTTCATTTTTGATCATATCAAATTGTCCAGGAGGAACAATGTAAGTTAGTACAACAGCAAAAATGATAAAGAGTACAATAAGAACATATGTGTTCGGTACAACTAGCTTTTTATTAGTCATTTCTCTCCTCCTAACAAACTAACTATTATTTCTGCTAGAATATCTCGTCCAATCGTTAGTGCCTTTTTGTCAAAATCCATATCGACTGCATGCAGGCCAGGCGTCAGATTGGCACCAATGCCAATATAAGCCGCTTTCACCCCTAAAATACCCGCATAATAGTGAAAATCTTCACCACCTGGTGTTACCACGGGTTGCTTTGCTTTACCTATTACTTTTTGAATTGCTCTTCTCGCTATTTCAATGCATTCGTCATCATATATTGCTGCCAGGCACCCCTCATCTGAAACTATTTGATAACTGGCTTCAGTAACAGAGCAACTGCCCTTTAACGCTGTTATAACCTTTTTATAAAGGTCATCCATCACAGCATTGCTCTGAGCGCGTAAATCAAGGCTGAACTCCGCTTCACTTGGTATAATGTTGGCAACTTCTCCACCTTTAAAAACCGTCACTTTTACTGAATGTGAAATCCTTGGATCAACCTTTATGGCGTTAACTGCGTTAATTGCTAAAATAGCAGTTTCTATTGCATTGACACCTAGATGTGGCCTAGCACCATGTGAACTTTTACCGCTAATTTTAATACGTAAAATACGCGACGCACCATGCACCAATGCGGGTGTTGCTTCGCCTAAAGGCGTTTCTGCAATGGGGCGTAAATGAATGCCGAATAATGCATCGAGCTGCGGAATTTCACCACTTTCAGCCATCAATTTCGCACCGGCAACAATTTCTTCTGCCGGTTGAAAAATTAAAACTAATTTGCCTTTCTTAATGCCGCGCTCAACTGCTTTTTGCGCCGCAGTTAAAACCATTGTCATATTGGCGTCGTGGCCGCAAGTATGCCGGTACTCTACCTTATTATTTATTTCATATCTAAGTGCATCCATATCTGCCCTCAGCCCAATAGTAGGTCCTTCTACCATACTATCATATTGCGCAATAACACCAGTTTCTACAGTAGCCAAAACTGTAAAACCTAATTCTTTAATTTTTTGCTTTAAGTATGCAGATGTCTTTGTTTCCTGCAGCGGTGGCTCTGCAAGTTCATGTAATGCATTATAAATTAGCAGTGGTTCCATACCCCCTCCTTTACATATCTACAATTACAAAACTACACTATAATTATATGTTATATTCTATATTTATTCAACCATTTCAGATCTATTCATCTCTCTTTATTATCTAATAAAAGACACGATGTTGAGCGTTACGACGGAATAGTAGCTACTAAACAAAAAACCTACTAACACTTGTAACAGCGCTAATAGGTTTATTGTTTCGTAATTGAAAAAATTTAATTTTACTTCATTTCAACCTTAAACTCTTCTTTGAGATCGGCAATTTTGTTGCTATAAGCTTGATTTTGCGCTTGATGCAATAAGTGTTGCTCAATTCTTGGTGCAACTTCTTCAAGCGACAATTCGCGTGCTTCTTTTTTATCAGCTAGTTTAATAATGTGATAGCCAAATTGTGTTTTGACTGGCTCTGAAACATCGCCAACTTTCATCGAAAAAGCAGTGTTTTCAAATTCTGGCACCATTTGACCTTTGCCAAAAAAGCCTAAATCACCACCATTTTCTTTTGAAGGACAGGTAGAGTGTTGTTTTGCAACATCTGCAAATGATTGGCCGCTCTCTAATGCAGCTTGCACTTCTGCCAACTTATCTTCATCACCAACTAAAATGTGGCTCGCTTTGACAGTTTCGGGTTCAGTAAACTGCACCTTATTTGCATTATAATATGCTTGTACTGCTGTTTTTTCAAAGGTAACTTCACTTAGAAATTTTCTAATGCCATAAGATTTTAATAAATTAGCTTTGACAATATCGACTTCTTCTAAATAATCCTGTTCGTCCTGATAGCCATTTTTTAATGCGTAAGAATAAAATAGCTCTTGATTAATCAGTTCTTGTACGAGCTGCTCTCTGCCCTGTTCACCTTGAAACTGACGCATTCTCTCTGGTCCAATTGTATTAATTAGATGCGCCATGTGCTTTTCAGTGATTTCTCTACCATCAACGACGGCAATAATTTTAGTCTCCATAAAAATAACCTCTTTTTCATATGTTTGTTGTTGTAACACCAAACATATTATCAGAGGTTGTGTCTGTTGTAAAGTATACTTTTAACCAAATTATTGATGACACCAAAGAGTTGAAGCGTTTTTTTGTGCAGTGATGCGGCTATACTGGATTATTTTTAGCTTTTTTAGTTCTTTAAATTGCTGTTTTGAAATATCAAATCATCTATTTCAGATTGGCCGATACATAGAAAATCTAGTACTTTTTCATCTAATGCAAAAGCAAATTTTGTTTCACCCAGTATTTTCCAACTGAGGTAACTCGCCAAATGAACGATACAAGTAGTTTCTAAATAGCGTTCATCTACTTCAAAGGGTTTATAGTAATACATCGCGCCGTTAACCAGTACAGGCGGCAGGTTCCACCAATCTAAAATATAACTACCTAAATCGGCATGACAAAAACCAAGCACTTCTCTTTCTACCTCAAATAAACACTTTCTACTATTGATACATTCTTCCAATACCGCTTGATAGTCTTGATCGAAGACAGATAATAAGAGTGTCAACCCAACATCGTGTAATAATCCAATTGAAGAAAACGTCGCTGGCATCATTTTGCCATACTGTCTATGATAAATCTGATTCGCTAATTTATTGGTCAATTCGGCGTGATCCCACATTTTTTTAATGCTATAAAGATGTGATTCACGATCAAACACGACAGTGCTTATAATAATATTTTTAATGCTTTCAGTACCTAAAAACATCATTGCTTGTAATATCGAAGCAGTTCGTGCACCATAATAAGCCGAATTTGAAATGCGCAAAACGCGCGAAGCAATCGCAATATCGCTTTCAACGCGCTTTGCAATAATTTCCATATCGGTTTTCTCTTTAATCAAAGAACTGACATCAAAAAATATTTCTGGCAAAGTTGGAACTTGTTTTGAACTGGCAATCATCTTTTGTAAGTTTTTACTGCCAATTGCCAATTTATAATTGATTACACGCTTAACTGCATCCAAAATAGCATGTTGGTCCCATTCGTTAAACAGCATCACTTTTGCAGTATCGTGCATGATTAAGTGATCACAAAATTCACGCAGTTTTTTACTAAATAGCATAATTTTCATGCAATTTGAACAAGCCGCATTGAAGAAGTTCAATTGCTCTAAGCTAGCCGGTTTATCGACATCGACGTAAATTAATGCCAAATCAAATTTCAACTGTGAAAAATCGATTTCCCTAATCGTATCAACTCTTAAATAATGCACCAAATATAGTTCTCGTCGCAATGCACCAGTTAAATCAATCAATTGTCTTTCAGCATCATCAATTATCAAAACGGTATTTTTCATTAAACATTCCTGTAAATTATCACTAGTCGTTCAACTACTTTATCCAATTATCGGCAAAAAACATTATTATTTTAATACAAAAATAGTAAAAAATGAAACTAATAAATTATTTTATATGTTATCTTTCTCAAAAATCTACACGACGCCACTTTTATATAGTATAATCAAGCTAATATTAGTTATGCTAATAAGCTAATAAAGTGAGGTGTCTTATTCGTTCACTACAACAATTTTTTATTTTTTTTAAGCGCTACTTAAATTTAAAGCGTACGCTACTGATTCAAATTTCTTGTGTAATGCTAATTATTGTATTGAGTACAATTTTTAATAATTTTACAGAAGACCATATTGCAACGCAAAAAATAAAACTGGGCATTATTGTCAACGACACGCACCAGTATGTTAATATGCTATTGACAAACTTCACTGAAAACGAACAATTTACTGCACTGTTTGACATTCAAATTGACGACGGCAAAATGATCAAAAAAGCATTCGACACGGGTTCTTTAGATGCCTATGTCATTATTCCGAGTTCATTTACCACAAATTTGCTCAGCTATCAAAATAACCGAGTACAAATATACACCCATCTTGGCTTTCCAACTAAAACTAAAATACTAAAGTCCATTTTTTCTGCCTATAGCCGGTATGTGCAAACCAGTAATGCAGCAACTTTAACTTTTTACGATTTATTAGTAAATGCAAATCTCGATAGCACAACAATCAGTAAAGCAAACGACTACTTTTCAATTGAAATAATCAGCGTATCACTTGGTCGCAACGCCTTATTTGACATTCACGTCTTAGATGCTTTATCAAGCATTTCGACTATTTCTTATTTTATAATTGCGCTCAGTTTTGCAATAATTGGCTTTGCAATGATCCCAATTGTCGACGCTACTTATCAGGATATGCAAAGTCAAGTTGCCGCCCGTTTAGTGTCATCCGGCATTTCGACAACAGCTTACTTAATCACCATACACACTGTACAAACACTGAGCACCTTGATACAAGCCGCTTTCCTTGCGATTATATGGGCATTATTTAGCGGCATTGATCCATTAGTTGCAATTATTGCATTTTCTGCCATTACGTTTTTTTGGTCGATATTATGGTTATCATTGGCAATGTTCCTAAAAAATAGGCAACTTTATTTTGTCAGCAGTAGTGTTATTGCCTTTATGCTAGCTTTGCTTGGTGGAAGCATAACGCCGTTTACCATCATGCCATTACACTTAAAGCTGTTATCCGGCTATTCACCAATTCTAACATTTACTAAATTTGCCTTGACAATTGGAGAAAACCACTATCAAATTTTAATTTGGCTAGTATTGTGCTGTGTTTTATTTGCCTATCAACACTATGCTGTCAAAATGCGCAATTATGGAGCTAACTCATGATTATTCACCATTTCAAACGACATTTTAATCACACTATTAATTATATTGTCTATGCTCTCTTGATTGTCTACTTTATCATAAGTGGTATGCAGTTGAGCACGCTTGAGTTATCTGACCTTTCAGTAAATATCGGTGTCGTTGACAACGCCGAAAATACAATTAGTAAACAGTATGTAGAAGATTTATCTAATCAAAATATTCTCAATATAAATGCCACTGGTTATCAACAAGGTCTTGCTTTACTAGAACGCGAAATACTTGATTTATTAATTGTCATTCCTGAACAATACACGGCGGATAACAAAGGCGATAAAATTGGCTACTACTATCTTAGAAGCAATGTTATTGCACCTGCTGCGCTCGATTTATTAGCTATCGACCTAATGCCACACGTCATCGAAAAACGATTGATAACAGCTAGTAAAATATATGATGTCGGCGATGATAATACTGCTAAAACTGGCTTTAGATCATACATCAACTCACTTTCTAACAATTTTAGCGTCGATGTAATGACTGTTGGCCACGCCTCGCAAATACGTGAAGAACAAGCAATAATAACACTGAACAACGCTAAAAACAGTTTATCGTTTTCGCTATTTTTCATTGTTTTAGTCGCTGTTTTACCCCTTAGTTTACACCTAAAAACAGACATCGAAACACGCCGCAGACTATCGCTGAGCAAAAATGGTATTGTTAGTTATTACTTTAATGAACACATTACCAGTTATTTTTACTTGTTTCCAATATGGTCAGTTGCCGTTATTGCATTGGCAAACGCCATTCAACTAAATAGACGTTTAACTCTATTTCTACTGCTCAGTGGCTTTGCAACACTTATTGTTTACTACGAATTATTTAGACTACTCTTGAACAAAGCTAAACAAGGCTATATCAGCAGTCTATTAGCGCTTCTAATCGTCATTTTACCAGCTATACTAGGCGGTGTTTTCTTTGATTCTAATTTATTGCCAACAAAATTATTTAATGTTGTCCGCATGCTACCATTTAACGCTTTTGAAAGTGCTTTTTACAATGGACTATCACCAATTGGGCTTAATATCAGTGATGTCTGGTTGCTAATTATCTATTTAGCTCTGGCAATTATCTTATTGTTGGTCAATATCATATCGGCCAAGCGCATTACATAAAAAAAACACTACTAATCAATTGATTAGTAGCGGCTTTTTCACTAATGTGTCCCTATAATAATCTTAATGTCCTTTGATTTAAAGTAATCAATCATATTGCCAATCACAGGGCAAAGATCTCTTTTATAAAACGTGCACTTACCAATATGAAGAGCATCAGGCTTTTGACTGCAGACGCGCTCAATTTTTTCAATGTATTCTGCATCGCTATCATAGTCAGCGTCACAGCCATTACAATGGAAAAAAGCAACTACTTTTACTTCTTCTCCAGCGTATTCGGAAAAAAAGGCACGCCTATCGTTAATCGCATCAAAACACGACGCACCACTACAAATACGGGTCGCTTTTAAACATGTTAAGACCGCAATTTTTTTCATGTTTAACCCTTTCTTTTAAAATTCAAGATAGTAACGCGAAATGATTTCGTTTCAATTGCCGATTTAGGTAAGCACTTAAAAGCCCAGCTATCAGTCTATTTTAATAGTAACTAATCATTTTACGGCCGCTGACGCGATCTTCTAAAATATTACTTTCGACTTCGTAAACTTCTTTTATCAGCTGTGGCGTAATAATATCTTTCGGCTCACCCGCAGCGTAAATATAACCATCTTTTAAGACATATAAATAATCGCAATAGGTTAATCCCATATTGAGGTCATGCAAGGCAGAAATAACTGTTACCGGCATTTTTTTAACCAAGTCCATAATGTGTAACTGGTGTTTAATATCTAGGTGATTAGTCGGTTCGTCTAATATTAGACAATCGGTCTTTTGCGCAAGCGCACGTGCCAAGATGATACGCTGCTGCTCACCACCTGAAAGCGTCGAAAAGGTACGCTCTTTATAGCCGAGCATATCAACTTGTTCTAGTGCTTCATCGACAATGCGATAGTCTTCAGCATTATCTCTTTCCATATTCTTTTTATGCGGTGCGCGCCCCATTAAAACAACTTCTTTGACACTAAATTCAAAGTTATAGAAATTATGCTGTGAAACAACCGCCATCTTACGTGCTGATTGCTTGTACTTATAGTTATCAAGCGGTTTATCTTCTAGGTATATTTCACCTGACTTCGGCTTTAAAACGCGATAAACAGCGCGCAACAATGTCGATTTACCGCTGCCATTTGGCCCAATAATGCCGATAAATTTTTGCTTTTCAAATTCGGCATCAACGTGCTTTAGAATTAACTTGCCACCCAATTCGACGGCTAACTGTTTACACTTAATATACATCGCTAGCCTCCAAATCCGTAGGTCTTCTTGAGTAGTAAGTAAATAAAGGTTGGTGCACCGATCATCGACACCAAAATGCCAATAGGCAATTCGATATGTGGAATAATCGTACGTGATAGCACGTCGGCCCAAATCATAAAGAGACCGCCAACTAATAAGGCAATCGGTATGACTTTTTTATGGTCAGAACCAAAGAAAATACGCACAAAGTGCGGTACAATTAAACCGACAAAGCCAATTATTCCCGATGAAAAGACGACAAAGCCAATCATCATTGCCGAGACCAACATATAAATACGGCGATAAGTATGCAAACTGGTGCCCAAGGTAATACTAACTTCGTCACCTAATAGCATCATATTAAGTGTGCGAAACTGCGTCATAAAAAACAGACTACCACCCAATACGACAATATAAATTGCGGGCATCGTTTCCCAATTGGCACCAGCTAAACTGCCCATTAACCAATAAGTGATTGATTGAATACCCTCTTTATCATTTGCCATATAGACAATAAAACTGGAAAATGCTGAAAATACAGAGCTAATTGCAATACCGGCAAGTAGCAATTTAACGGTATTGGCACGCGAACCCAATTCGGCGATAAACATGACGAGCAGCGCCGCGGCAAAAGCACCAATAAAGGCAACTGCACCAACGTAATTAGCGCCCCAAGTAACACCAACGCCTAATAAAATAGCCATTGTTGCACCAAGTGAGGCCCCTGATGAAATGCCAAGTGTATAAGGTCCTGCCATTGGGTTTTTGACGACCGCTTGCATAACTGTACCACAAACCGCTAGACCCGCACCAACTGCAACCGCCAGAACGACGCGTGGCAATCGTATTAACCAAATAATATCGTGAATGGCCCCCTCTGAATAGGCGGCAAATTCAGGCCATTTAAATAGTTTATAGGCAATGACGCTATAGACGTCAGTCGTCATAATACTGGTTGTTCCCATTGCAACTGCAACAATTAGCGAGACGACAATAGCTGCTAGTAACAACAGGGAAACGCCTATATAGATAGACGTTCCCAATAAATTCTTAGCAGACGGCACATTTGCACCGTCTGTATGGTTATTTTTTGTAGTCATTATTCTTTAAAGTCTGGATAGATACCTTTAGCAAGTTTTAAGATACCGTCTAAAGTACGCGTACCACTGCAATATGTTTCACTGAGCGAAATTGCATAAACGCGCTTATTTTTAACGGCATTTAAGCTAGCATATTTAGGATCATCCATTAACTTAGCAATCGCTGCATCTGCATCTTCTGCTTTTGATGAACTGCCAAAGTAAACATTAAAGATAACATCAGGATTCTTAACGATCAAATCTTCGCCTGACATTCTGTTTTCTGGCGCTGTCACAAGATCTGCGCCAATTGCTTTTACCATGTCGCCAGCTAATGTATTATCACCATAGACGCGAACGCCTTTTTTATCAAATTCCATTACTAAAACAGAAGGTTTTTTATCCATTTTATTAGCAATAGCGAGTGCTTTGTCAACTTCGGCTTTCATGTGATTAACAATCGCTTCTGCTTTGTCTTGTACATCAAATATTTGACCAATTAACAAGATATCTTTGTACTCATTTTCTAAAGCGCGCTCTGGAGCAGCACCTGAGTTACGCATCATGTATGTACCAACATTGCGCTCATGCCAGAAGTCGACATCGCCCATCTTCTTATCGCCAAAGAATGAATACCAACTAAGAATCATATCTGGCTCTAATGCCAAAACGGCTTCTTTATCAGGCGACCATGCTTCAAATACATTGGTCTTGGCAAATGCATTGGCATATTCAGGCTTAACGTCTTCATCAAGACCGCCAAAACCGACGACATGATCTTCTAAGCCAAGTGCTAATAATGTTTCAACTGAATCTTGATAAACTGCAACAACTTTTTCCGGTGCCTTATCAAATGTTACATCAATTTCTTCTTTAGCACGGTTAAAGTTCTTAATTGTCAAAGGATATACTGTGCGCTTACCATCTTGCGGCTTATCTGCTGGAACCAAGCCAAGTTGATAAACTAACGCTTCATCAGCACCTTTAGCCTTTGTGTAAAGTGTGTTGTACATTACGACAAAAACGTCAGCACGCTTAATGATATCAGTACCTTTATTTGCTTTAACATTGTTGAGCAATTTCATGTCATTGCCCATCTGAATGGCATTATTATAGACATCTGGTCCTGTATACCCCAATGCTCTAAGCATAAATGTGACATATTCTTGAGTCGTTACGTTTTTACCCAAGCCAAATTTACCTTCACCAATACCATTTGTCCAACCTTTTTTCTTAGCAAAGCCTAGATAAGGTCTCGACCAGTTATCTTTTGGAACATCTTTAAATGGTGTTTCATCAACGCATTCTTTGGCGAGCGTCTCTAATCCCATCATGCGCGTCAACGTTACGATAGCCTCTTCTCTGGTTAAATTTTTATCCGCATTTAAATTACCGTCTTGATCGCCTTTGATTACGCCTAATTCTTTTAATTTTATGCCGTAATCCATGTTGTCGGCCAGCACGACATTAAATGCCGAGATCATCATCACCAATGCTAATAGAATTGCTAAACGTTTTTTCATGTTTCCTCCTTTAATCACTTTCTGATAAGTCTGCAAAAGTAATACGAGCCCCCAAACAAAAAAACCTCATCAAGGCGATGAGATCACACAAAAAATACACTTTCTCATCCGCGTGAGCATAAAAGTGTTGGCAGGTATTCTGGCTCAGCTTCAACGCATCTCTACCCTTCCCGATTGCTCAGTGGTTATAGATAGCTCAGCTACACAGCGGCGGGACCGCGTTAGATTTTCACTAACTTCCCATATTAAGTAAAACACCAACACTGTATTACTTTACAAGTCATCTTATACCCATTATTACGCAGCAATATCAAAAAAGTATAATTAATTCCAGAATAATTACAACACAACACAAAATCACTTCAATGCTTGGCATATCTGAGTTCCAAAAAGTGTCGAGTAGTTAAATTCCAAGTATTAATTTTAAAATAATATACAGCCCACCAACAGACAACGCACCAAATACGGTGTTTTTAGACCAACGCTTTATTTTGGCGCGCTTTTGTAAGACATCAGAATAGGCCAATTCTTTTTCAGTAACAGTGTAAGATTTGCACAGATCTGCGCTCAGGTAGTTTTCAATTGAAGCATAGCTATGGTCAGACAATACAAAGACATCGAAGCCAAGTTCGGCCATCATCATCAAGCGCAAAACAGCATAAGCACTAATGCTATAGCCTTTATTTTCAACTACGACAAATTTAGGATTAATATGCTGATAATCAAATTTGTGATACATGCGAATAATCTTATTGCTATTAAATAGCAGAACTTCTAAAACATCTCTTTCAGTTGGCTTTTGAGCAATATACGCATTCGACTTAACATGTTCTAATACGCGATTGATCGCCATTAAATAATTCTTTTGGTACGCAGGGCGCAATATTTTAATATTGACAATATTAGCAGCCAACGCCGCCTCAATATCTATTCCCTTTACTCTGTCAAACCAACTTGGCTTACCGGTTAACGGCGTCTTGCGTGGTGGCTTTGCCATCTTTTTAAACGACGAATAAAGTGTCACAATCTCAGTGTTTGTCGCACTTAGTTTTTTCATGTCTAAATAAAAGCCTTTGATATTACCATTTAATTTAACAAATAAGTTAGGTACCGAAACACTATCATCTGTAACGGCAAATTGTGGTCGCAAGTAGGCGCTGCACTTAGCGAGTAATAATACATCATCAACTGTACCCTCTATTAGCACCGGCTTTAACAAATGGTGTTCTAATTGCCAAGGCTTATAAATTCTATTTTCACGACCGATTAATTGATTTAATTCGTCTTCGGCACGCCGTGCCGGTGTCTGATAAGACATCGCTAGCTCCTAATACACAAGACAAGTCGTTTAATCGCTCGCCAATTGAACGTTAACTCTTTCAATTCTCAGGCCGTCTACTTTGGTTATCACGACGGTCAATGTTTCATAGTCAAATTGATCGCCCGCACTGGGGTAATTATCGAGCACTTCTAAACACCAGCCACCAACTGTAATTGCTTCGCTATCAAAGTCATCTTTTTCCCAGTCTAGCCAATCAGCAAATTCCGACAAGGCTAAATCGCCATCAATACTAAACAGTTTTTCGCCAATTTCAACGATATCGCGTTCAACAACATCGTTTTCATCCCAAATATCACCGACGATGAATTCCATGACATCTTCTAAAGTAACAATACCCATTGTGCCGCCAAATTCATCGGTGACAACCCCTAGATGCGTCTTTGATTCTAAAAAGGTGTTGAGCACCGTTGGTAGTTTCATCGACTTATAAACATATAAGACATCAATCAAAATATCTTTTATTTCGATGTCAGGGTTCGTTACAATTTTCTTATAGTATCTATTTAACGGCAATATGCCAATTATTTTATCAATTGAGCGATCATAAACAGGTATGCGCGAAAATGGCGAATCAGCAATTTGTTGACGAATGATTTCTTCGTCATCATCGATGTCAATAGCATACATATCTACCCTTGGTGTAAAGACATCAATAACCGGTATGTCTGAAAAGTCAACAACTGAATACAATAAATCAATATCGTCTTCTTCGATAACCCCCTGTTGTTCGACAGTTTCAATCAAGTGATTGAGTTCTTCTGTAAATAGACGGTCTTCGCTTTCTTCCTGTTCTACTTCATCATCTTTCGATTTAAATAGATTGACAATTGGCTTTATTAGCGCTATTGGTAGTGCAAATATAAACATACAAACATCAACAAATGGCGCCGTTAAAACCGAGAAGAATAATGGATTATTTGAAGCGTAAATTTTAGGTACAATTTCACCTAAAACCAAAATTGCGAAAGTCATTATAAATGCACTTAGTGCCGCACCTTTATCACCAAATACAGCAATACCGATAACTGTTGCAATTGACGACGCCGCGATATTGACCAAGTTATTTCCAATTAATATCGTCAACAGCGCATTATCAAAATTATTATAAACCTTATGTGCTGCTTTGGCGCTCTTACTCTTCTCTTTATCGATCGCCTCTAAGCGCGAAGCATTTAAGCTTGTGAATGCAATTTCAGAACCCGAAAAGATAGCCGAGAGTATGATCAAAAGCGAGATGATTAACAGATTAATTGCCATCAGTCATACCTCCTGCTAACATCTCAGCATGGTCGCTTTCATCTTCATCCCAAATATCGCCAACTAACTGTTCCAAAATGTCTTCGACCGTCAAAAGACCTAACGTATTACGACGGTCATCGGCGACAATTGCCATATTAACTTTATTGATATTCATCTTGCGAAACACATCGTCAATTAAAGTATCAGCCGTTACAAACAAAGGTTTGTCCATTAGCATTTTGATCGATGGCGCTTCATCGCCATTATCAAGCGCTTTCAAATATTTTCTCACCTGCAATACGCCAATAATGTTGTCGATATCATCGATATAAACCGGCAAGCGCGAGTGAGTCGTGCTCATAATTGTATCAATCGCCTCTTTTTGATCGCTAGTCAATGAAAGCCCGACAATTTTCGATTTTTCAGTTGCAATTTGTTCAACTTTAGTCTCGCCAAAATTAAGTGCAAATTTAAAGAGCTCTTTGTTCTTGCCCTGACTTTCATTATGTGGCATACTTTCGACCATGCGCTCAATATCTTGTTTAGATATCGTTATAGAAGATTTTGGACTTAATATCTTTATCAAAAAGCCACTAATTTTGGTCAACACAAAATTGACTGGCGTCATCAACTTCATGAGCACATAAAGCGAGTCTGATAATGCCAGCGCATACTTGTAACTATGTGATTTTGCAACTACTTTTGGTATGGTCTCACTGATCAAAAAGACGATAAGCGTCATTGCAATGGTTGAATAAATAACTGCCCATTGCCCCCATAGCTTAGTTGTGAGAAGTGTTGCTGTTGCCGCAGCAAAAATATGAGCAACGTTATTGCCCACCAGAAGTGTCGTTAGTGTGTCTTCAAAGTTTTCTATTATGTAAAGCGCTCTAATCGCCTTGACATTGCCGTGATCGGCTTCAATTTTAATTTTGAACTTGTTGACCGATGCAAAAGCTATTTCACTTGATGCAAAATAGCCACCTAAAATAATAAGCGATACTAAAACTGCTAATAATATCCACGTGTCGCTTTCCATGACGGACATATCCCTCCATTCGTCATCACATGAGGCAATTATATATTTTTATTGCCTATTTGTCAAGACTGCCACCTTGTCAGTCATAAATATCAACGCCATTTTCACCGTCTATTTCAACTACTTTTACCTTGATGTTCTCTTGTAAACTGGTCGGCACATTTTTGCCAACGTAATCGGGTCGAATCGGCAATTCGCGATGCCCTCTATCAATTAAAACCGCCAACTGAATCATTTTGGGGCGAGCCACATCGAGCAAAGCGTCTAGCGCAGCCCGCACCGTGCGACCAGTAAAAATAACATCGTCAACGATAATGACAGTCTTATCTTCTATATCGACAGCGATGTCAAGTTTTTTAACTTTTGCATCGTCATATTGACGCGATAAATCATCGCGGTAAAAAGTAATATCAATCGCTACCAGTGGCACCTCAACCTTTTCAATTTCCGCAATGCGTGTCGCAATCATCTTTGCAAGTGGCATGCCACGTGACACAATGCCCACCAAAATAACGTCGGCAACGCCTTTATTGCGCTCGATTATCTCATGAGCAAGTCGCGTAATGGTACGCATCATGCCGTTTTCGTCTAATATATTGGCCTTTAATGGCATAGTTCACCTCAATTTATTGTAACTTTGCTAACCTCGCGATTATCTCGACTGCCCGAAATGACAAAATAAACTAAATATTTATCTCAGTTTAGCAATATAATCTTTTATTCTGTCAGGCATCTCAGATGTAAAAGACATCTGTTTACCTGTGCGTGGATGAATAAATCCTAGAGTAATCGCGTGTAATAATTGACCTTCACCCTTTTGACGATCTCTTTTAATACCATAGATCGGGTCACCCACTAAGGGGTGACCAATCGCCGCCATGTGCACGCGTATTTGATGCGTGCGACCTGTTTCAAGCTGGCATTCGATTAATGATATCTCACTAAATCGTTCAATTAGTCGGTAGTGCGTCACAGCGTGCCGCCCCGTTTTTGGTTCAATTGCCATCTTGAGGCGATTGTGGCGACTGCGCCCAATTGGTTGATCAATCGTACCACTGTCACTTTTAAAACCACCGCGTACAACTGCCAAATACTTGCGCTGAACACTGTGCACTTTTAATTGTGCTGCCAAACTTTGATGTGCCACATTATTTTTAGCAATCATCAATAAGCCCGACGTATCTTTGTCAATCCGATGTACGATGCCAGGTCGAATAACGCCGCCAATATCAGATAAATCCTTTATGTGATACAACAGTGCATTGACCAATGTACCACTATAATTGCCGGGCGCAGGGTGAACGACCACACCTGCCGGTTTATTGACGACTAACAAATCGCCATCTTGATAAACGATATCGAGTGCAATATTTTCAGCGGCAACATCGAGCATTTTGGCCTCAGGAATTTGTAAGGTTATTTCTTCAGCTTCACTTAAAACATGATTCTTTTTTAATTTAGGCTTGTTGCTAGAACTAAGCAAGCCCTGTTCAATCCACTGTTGTATGCGGTTTCGCGAAACGCCATCAAGCGCTTCGACCAAGTAGCGATCAACTCTGACACCGGCGTCATCTGCTTCTGCCTTAAATGTCACGGTTTTCATGACAACTGCTCAAGTAAAGCGATTACAATACGCGACGACGTCAGTGCTGCCGCGTTAACAAACTTCTCAAAATCGACCTCAGCAGAACCGTCGGCCTTATCTGAAATGGCACGAATGACCACAAAGGGCACATCATTAAGATGGCAAACATGGCCAATTGCTGCACCTTCCATTTCTGTCGCTGCCGCATCAAACTGCTTTAATAGCCAATCCTTTTTCGCCTTATTAGCGACAAAGACATCCCCCGACACAATTCTATCAGAATAGACGACATGTTCCTTTACCGTTTTTTTGGCAATACTAAGCGCTAAATCGCGCAACGTCAAATCGGCACTAAAAAAAGACGTCGTCATTCTGGGAATCTCGCCATAATCGTAATCACCGATGTCAGTTACGTCCATATCGTGATAGGCTAAATCAGTAGAAACGACAATATCTTGTGGTTCGAGATGATCTTTTAAAGCGCCTGCTACCCCAGTATTGATGACATGACTAACACCAAATTGATCGATCATTATTTGACTGCAAAGCGCGGCATTGACTTTGCCAATGCCGCATACAGCCACGACAACCGCTTTATTGACGATAGTTCCCTCGAAAAATTCGATACCGGCCACAGTTGAACTGACGACGTTGCTCATTTTGTCGATTAATAGACGCACTTCATCGTCCATTGCACCAATAATTGCAATTTTCAAACTGACTCCTTTCTCGTATATGCTAATCAGTTAAGTCGTTTAATGAAGGTAATGTAAATTTTAAATTCTGATAGCCCTCTGCGACAACAAGTATTTCATTTTCCTCGTCTGCATTAAAGCCATCAACCGTCATATCGACAAATACATAATACCCTAATACATCGCCGTAAACTTTCGACAACATATAGGCATTATCGAAAATCAGCGAACTGTGTTTCGTGTAGTATTCGCCATTGACCTTAATCGTCGTAATTTTAGCGACGTAATCTGCCACATCGAGCTCGTCACCGTCAAAGGTTAAACGGCAATAGTCTGCCAATATATCTCTTTCAAAAACCTCAGCCGAAGGCGCTGACATGCTTTCTTCTGGCTGACCTTGACTGACAATTTGACCAATTGCATTAAACGTAAACGTCATATCTCTGTAACCATCGGCAGTAATTGTCACTGTACTGTTTGTCGGAATATTAAAGCCATCAGCCGTCAAATCTAAAGTAGCCATATCCTCAAGCAAATAAGAACCGATATCAGCCAATAAACCTGTCACCAAACCAGCTATTTCTGCAGAATTAGAGTAATCTGTGTTATATAATTCTTTTATCTTCGCAAAGGTCTCGCTCATCGTCGGCAATTCTGGTAAGACATAATAAGCATACTCTTGGCCAAAGACGTCGACTAGTGTTGCAATTAAATCTGGAATTGAAAATTCGTCGGCCGTTGCCAGGTTAATAATTTGCATAATGTTTTCAAAATTTAAAACTGAAGTAATTGAAAACTTGCTGTACTGTGTACCCGTTACCTCAACACTGTCAATTGCCCTTAAATACTTATCAATTGCTTTGCTATCACCGTCAAAGCTAACACTGCCGACAAATGGTGCCGTTGTGTTTGGCAGTACCCTTAGCGAAACACCATTGGCCTGTGGCGGCGTCAGTAGCATGCCCTCTTCTACGGCCGCTTGGTTGACGATAAACTGATAGTCAAAATAACCGTCGGCTGAAATAATAACCACATTATCTTCCTCTGCAGAAAAGGCATAGGCTAAACTTAAGTACAACTTAGAACTACTTAAATCGACATCATAAGCATTGCTAGCATTGAAATAACTCATCACAGATACTTCATCGTAAGCACTGTTGCCAACTTGTACAGCTGTTATCTTTGAAAGGTAGTCTTCATCATCGAATGTCAGGTCGTAATAATCGTAGCTAAGCGGTGCCACACCACCTGTATGCTTTTCAATTTTGATGTAT
>PDWI01003426.1_pt1 | contig 22380 bp, 23 predicted proteins | sample 1430891 | NCBI WGS metagenome assembly PDWI01 (sample SAMN01162508, study PRJNA174530) | Oral metagenome, whole genome shotgun sequencing project. | biome: Marine environment; feature: Marine mammal; material: Swab sample of the gingival sulcus; isolation source: swab sample of gingival sulcus... | reverse complement strand
GTTACAAGTTGCCAAATTGCCTCCTCCGGCAGGATACCAAAAGCTGATTTTACAGCAATTCCATTTAAAAGAACTACTGTATGAGGCAGTCTTCTGATCATAAGTCTATTTTTTAATTCTTTATCTCTTTGATAATTTACTAAAGCAAAAGAAGCTTCTACCTTCTTTTTTTTCGCCTCTTCACTAACAGCTTTGTAAGTTTGAGCTTGAAGATTAAAAGCCAAAGTATCACCGGCATTGATAAAACTTATCACCAATAAACTATCTTTGTTTTTGGCAATATGTTCTTCTGCTTGTAGATTATTTTCACAAATTGTGAAATTTGCCCAAAGAAATCCAAGACTAGAATATAATAAAAACAGTGAAACTAAAATAATTTTAAACATTTATACCCCATTTTAGAGATTAATAGTAAATTATTTTATAATCTTTAATATTCGATACCCTTACAAGATAAGGATAAAATAAATTATTCGCAATATTTAGATTATAAAATTAGACTACTCCCTTTAAAAAACAGATCTAACAAATCTAAACGGTTTACCATTAAATACTTATTTTGAAAGATATATATTTTATAAAATTTTAAGACGCTATAAAATTAGAAAATTAGCACCTTATTTGTTCCTATTAAGAATGAAAAATCTTAAAATTATTTTCTAAAACTATTCCATTCTTTTTTCAATTTTTTGACATCAATTTTTTGACGATAATATTTTCCCTTATCATTGATACTGATAACATCTCCACTTACGAGCTGCACCCATTCTTTAAGGGTTATTTGATGAGGTCCTGAAATCTTTTGAGGCCCTTTTCTTTTTTGAGGTCCTTTTTTATCCTTGATTTTCTTTAGGATTTTATCTTTAACATCTTTATTCAAATCAACTTGAACTTTACCCTCATAAACACTAACTTCGCTTAAATTAAGAGAGTCATATTTAAATTTATATTTCGTTCCAATGACTGCAGCCACAGCGGTAGGAGTCATAACTCTAAAATCTCTTTGAGACTTATCTGCTTTATTAACATTGCTCCAGCATTCTCCCCTAAGAAGTTTACCTTCAAATAGAATTTTATTAGAAATATTTTCAAATTTACCAAGATAATAAATTGTGTTTTCACTAAGCCTAATAGTGCTTCCGTCAACAAGTAGTAATTCACATTTTGATTCTGCTCCGGTTTTTAAAGTATCTCCAACGGCAACAGAATCCAGTTCATCCAGTTTTTGCCAGCTTTTAGCTTGGCTGTTTTTAGAAAAAAGCTCTCCAATCCTAAAATCAACAGTTCCAATATTCTCTTTTCCGCAGAGCAAAAAAGAGACTAATAATAAGCTAATAAATAAATAAAACTTCATAACAAATCCTAAAAATTAAAAAATTGTTCCTTGATAAAAAAAGTTAGATTTTCACCAATAACTTCTTTAGATTGCTTTGGTAATTTTAACTCTGTTCCTTCTCTGGTTATGAAAGAAACTAAATTATAATCACTTCTGAGGGCAGGATTATCTTTTTCGATCTTATTCATAACAATCAAATCCAAATTCTTACTTGCCAGTTTGGCAAGAGCGTTCGCCTGAGCATCTTCTGTTTCGAGAGCAAAACCAACTAAAATCTGCTGCTTTTTCTTTTTTCCTAGTTCAGCTAAAATATCTTTCGTTCTCAAAAATTCTAATTTTTTCTTAGCATCTTTTTTAAGCTTATTTTCAGATTTTTCAAAAGTATAATCAGCCACTGCTGCACTAGAAATGAAAATATCGGCATTTTCAAAATATTTACTGCTCGCTAAAAACATCTCTTCTGCACTAAGAATATCTACTCTCTTTATTTTATTATAAATTTTTTCTGTACTAGGACCTGTAATCAAAGTAACTTCGGCTCCGTTTCTATAAAACGCTTCTGCTATTTTAAAGCCCATTTTTCCGGAAGATTTATTAGTTAAAAATCTTACAGGATCTAAGTATTCTTCGGTTCTTGCTGCTGTTATTACAACCTTTTTACCCTCAAATAAAGTTGATTTGTTTAGTTCACATTTAATGCAGTTGAAAATTTCATCCACTTCAGCCATTCGCCCTTTGCCTTCATATCCGCAGGCCAAAAATCCCTCATAACCTTCAATAAAAACTACTCCATTTTCTTTTAAGAAAGAAATATTTCTTTGGGTAGCAAAATGATTATACATTTTAACATTCATTGCCGGAGCCATAATTACCTTTTTATCAAAAGCCATTAAGGCTGTACTAAGAGCATCATCTGCAATTCCAGCGGCGTATTTACCAATAATATTTCCTGTTGCCGGAGCTACAATAAAAATATCAGCCCAATCAGTTAAAGAAATATGTTTGGTTTTATCAAGTTCTGTATTATCAAAGACAGAATGGTAAACTTTATTGGAAGATAAGGTTTCGAGGGTGGTAATAGTTACAAATTCCAGAGCACTCTCAGTGGCAACAACCTTGACATTAGCATTGTTTTTTCTTAGGATTCTGATTAGTGAAGGAATTTTATAAGCGGCAATACCGCCGCTTATACCTATCAGTACATTCTTATTTGTTAATATCGGCGAGTTTAATATACCCAAAATCTAATTCCTCATTTAAAAGTTCAGTCATGGCAACTCTATAAGGTTTTTCATATTTCGGAAGAATAATTGTCGGCTTTTGATTATTATTATTACCGGCTTCTGCAATTGCTTTCTTTTCTGCTTCTCTTTCTTGGTAGATTTTGTCGAATTCTTCATGATTTTTCTTAGAAACCTGTCTTGATCTTTTACTAATAACCATGATCGCCTCATAAATAGACTCATTATTTTCAACAAATTTTTCCTGATCTAAATCGTTATCTTTGCTAATCTTAATTTTTTCCATTAATTTTCTCCTCTTATTCTCAAATTTAGATAGTTTCAATTAAGCAATTAATTATCTAATTGTCAGCTCTAAAAGCTGTGCTAATCTAGTAATATACTATTATTTTTGAAAATATTCAATAGTTCTTCAACACTTTTCTCTAAAATTTCATTTTTTATAGCATAATCATACTTATTTTTCTGCTCAATTTCCCATTTAGCATGCTTTAATCTCTTAGCAATTTCTTCATCGCTGTCAGTATTTCTTGCTCTAAGTCTCTCTTCTAAAACTTCCAAGCTAGGAGGATAAATAAAAATTAAAATAGCATCTTTTCGTTTTTCTTTAACGGTAAAGGCTCCTTTGACATCAATATCCAAAATTACATTTTTTCCCTCTGCCAAAGATTGATTAACAACCGATTTGAGAGTTCCATAATGCTTACCAAAAACTTCTTTATGCTCCAAAAATTCATCTTTTGCCACTTTTGCTAAAAATTCAGCTTCACTCAAAAAGAAATATTCAATGCCATTTTTCTCCAAACCTCTAGGCTTTCTAGTCGTTGCCGAAATAGAAAAGGTGAAATTAGAATATTTTTCCATCACTTTACTAATAATGGTACTCTTCCCCCCTCCTGAAGGGGCACTAAAAACAATAATTTTTCCTTCTTTTTTCAAAACAGACCTCTATTCGATATTTTGAACTTGCTCTCTAATTTTTTCAATAACATTTTTTAATTCTACAGCCAAATGAGAAATTTCGGCAAGATTTGTCTTAGAAGCAATAGTATTAGCCTCTCTATTTAGTTCTTGGCAAATGAAATTTAATTTTTGACCAATAGGACCTACTTTCTTGAGATTTTCTTTAAAAAGATTGATATGAGAATGAATTCTATCTATTTCTTCTGAAATATCAACTTTGTCGCAAATTATAGCAAATTCTTGTTCTAAACGATTATTATCAACACCTTCTTTTGAAAAATAAGTATCCAATCTCTCTTTTAATTTTTTAAATTGAATTTGAGCAGCCTCTTTGGAGTTTAAAGAAATTTCATCAACAATTACTGCTAAGCGATTAATAAAATCAAAGAGAACTTTCTCTATTTGCTCTCCTTCCGCTTTTCTATGTTTAGAAAGATTAATTAGACTTATTTTTAAGGTTTTTAAAACATCTGCCAGCAGAGCTTCCTCATCATTTTCAGCTTCTTCGGCAACAATAATATCATTAAAATTAAAGAGAGTATTCCAGTCAATTTCACCGTCAATATTTAATTTTTTGCCAATATTTCTCATCCTGTCAAGATAGTGTTTAACAATATTTTCATCTATTTGGTATAAATTCTTAGATTCGCTGTCCGGTTGGATATTGATATACAAATAAATATTACCTCTATGCAAGCTACTTTTAATTTCTTTTTTTAAAGCTAGTTCCATATAACTCAGATTTTGAGGTAATTTGCTATGTATTTCTAAAAATCTGCTATTCACAGATTTAAGCTCTACAGATATGGTGTATTTTTCAAATATTTCTTTATGTCTGCCGTAACCTGTCATTGATTCTAACAAAATTAACTCCTTTTAAATTATTCTTTGGTGCAATCTCTAATTGATAATTCTCATAATAAATGCTTTAAATTCCGGCCTCTTTTTCTTCATTTTTCAAGACTTTTTTGCCCATAGGATTTTCCAGTGTAAAATTATTTAATTTATCATCTGTTTCAAATCCATCTCCGTAAAGAGTATCTCCCTCACTAGATATAAAAAGTACCTTTTGGTCTGTATAAATTCTCTTTCTTTTCCTATTCCAAATCAAAAGTTCGGTATAGAGATCGTAGCCTTTTGGAGATTGAAAATGGACATTTTCAGAAGCCTTAAAAATACCTTTGCGATCTTCAATCCTACCCTTATTAGAAGTTAGCATTCCTTTTTTAAAACCATTTTCAAAAAAAGTAATTACCAAACCGCTATCAATATCATTTTCAGAATAGTTGGCAATATTAGTATTCTTGCGTTTAACATAACCGGCTTTAATATCGGCCTTTAACCTGCCCTCCTCGGTTATCTTGATATAGAGATTCCAAATCTCGTTATCAGGAATATCTTTGGCTAAATTCTGTTTATTCTTTGCTTGTTCATCCAGCTGACTATTACAAGAAAAAAGAAGCAAGATTAGCGGTAAAAATAAGATTTTAGGAGAGCTAATCATTCAAATAATATCCTTTTGCTTCTTCATAGAGATCATCTTTTTTTAAAATATATTCCAGAAGTTCTCTAACTGCTCCATCACCGCCATTTCTTTGACAAATAAAATCAGCCTTTTCCTTAAGTTCTCCAGCTCCATCATTAGGCACAGCTTTCAGACCTGCTTCTTTCATGGCCGGCCAATCAAACCAATCATCTCCAATATAGGCTATTTCTTCTTTTTTGAGCTTATATTTTTCTTTAAGTCTTAAAATTTCAGCTTTTTTAGAAAAACATTCCGTAACAATTTCATCAATATTTAAAGTCTGAGCTCTAGTGATAATTGCTTTAGGTTTACCCCCTGAAATAATGGCAAATTTTAATCCCAGTCTATGGCAAACTTCTTTAATGAAAAAACCATCCTTAGCACTAAAGGCTTTCATTTCTTCTCCGGTGGAACTTACAAATATTTTCCCGTCAGTAAGCACTCCATCAACATCCATTACCACTAATTTGATCATAAATTCTCCACACAGTCTTTGATTTTTAAAACACTATTTAATAAATCATCCATTTCCTTAAGATTTAACATTGATTTTCCGTCCGATAGAGCTTTTTGAGGATTTGGATGGGTTTCTATGAATAATCCATCAACCGCTTTAGTTGCCATTGCAGCCATACTCATCGGCTTGATTAAGCTCGGTTCTCCCCCACTTACAGCTCCCATTGCCGATGGTCTTTGCAGTGAATGACTAACATCATAAATAACCGGATAAGCGTATGATTTCATTTCCATGAAGCCTCTGAAATCAACTACTAGATTATTATAGCCAAAAGAAGTTCCTCTTTCTGTTAAGAGGAGATTTTCATTTCCGGTAGAGCTAATCTTATTAATCACATTTTTCATATCTGCATAAGACATGAATTGAGCTTTTTTAACATTTATTACAGCTCCGGTTTGAGCCGATTCTACCAAAAGTTTGGTCTGACGAGATAAAAAAGCAGGAATTTGGATAATATCTATTACTTCGGCTGCGGCTTTAATCTGATTAGTTTCATGAATATCAGATACAATTTTAAGTTCAAATTCTTTTTTTATTTTTGCTAAAATATTCAACCCTTCTTCCAATCCCGGACCGGTATAAGAGTCTATACTTGAGCGATTTGCCTTTTCAAAAGAAGCTTTAAAAACATAGGGAATATTATGCTTGAGTGCTAATTCTTTTAATTTTTCGGCAATAAAAGCACAATTATCATAAGATTCAATTACACATGGACCGCTGAGAAGTAAAAAATTTCTGAGCTTCTTATTAAAGTTTAATTTATTTAAAATATTTCTTAAAAGCATTTTTTTCCTTAAACCAGATTGAGAATACTTACTTAGAGATTCTAATTTTTGCTAAAAGATAACCTTTTTTAAATTTAAATACAAATTTAATTTTAAGAAAAAAATGAACTTCCTTGGGAGGGATAGCAAAGTTCATCAGGAAGTAACAGCGTAAACTCATTCAAAATTTATAGCTGTTAATTGTAGTGGGAGATTCACGGATTTCTAATAATTTTCTTTAAAAACCTTTCATTTTATCAACCTTTTAAAAAATATAAATAACTAAATAGTATTATGTAATATCTTTTAAAGATACTCTAATAAATCCCCATAATTATTATATTATCACAATCTAATAAAAATATACTTATAAAGAAAGCTTAGTTAAAATTTTATTTCTTTAAAATTTGTTTTTTTTCTTTGTTTAATCTTCTTGCTAATTTTTTAACATCTTCTTCCGGGGGTATATTTTCAGGAACAATACCACGAGAAAGCATTAAATCATCTATTTTTAGCATTTTTATCGTTTTGCTTATGTCAGCAAAATGATCATCTATATTTTGTCCTGAAAGTTCACAAGCTGTTTTTGCTTTTGCAATAACTAAAACAAAATTTCGCCATTGAGAATAGTTTAATAAATGCTGCAAGTCTCTAGCAAGCCAAAATTCCACTCCATCGTCTGTTTTATGAGAAAAATTTTCAAAATTTTCTGTTAATTGAAATATCATTTCTTTTTTCATAATTTTCCCTATTTTTTTATAAAAAATTTACTAAAAACCCCCGCCAAAGCGAGGGTTAAAATTAAAATAAGTCAGCATTTATAAACTAATATTTTTAAAAACCACTAACAAATAAGAAAATTTTCAATAATTTTAAAGGATGCTCTATTCAGAATCCAAGCTAATACTTAATACTATCCCTGTTAAAATGAGGATTATAGAATAAAAACCTATCAGATCATGAAAAGCAACTCCAATAATAATCGAAGGAATTAAAATTAACTTTTCATAACTTATTTTTTTTATTTTCTTCATTTATAAAACCTTTTTTAAAAAATCAACAAAATTATATTGTTTAAAATAAACACTCTAGCGTTTAGAAGCGAGTAGTACAAGGCAGAGTAAATTTGAGTAGCGGAGCCTACAAATAGTAGGTGAGCAACGCAAAATTTACTCTAACGCAGTAATACGAAGCTTATCAACGCTAGGCGTCTATGTTCTCTGCGAACTTACAGCGATCTATGATGAATTTCCTCCTCGGCGGAACATCCCCACCCATCAGCATTGTAAAAACCCTATCGGCTTCTACAGCATCATCAATATAAACTTGCTTAATCTTTCTATTATTAGGATCTAAAGTTGTTTCCTTAAGTTGATCAGGATTCATTTCACCAAGACCTTTATATCTTTGAACTTCAACTTTCTTTCCATCTTCGCCGCCAAGTTCTCTAATAGCTTCTTCTTTTTGATATTCAGCATCAGCTCCGGGGTAAATATATCTTAATTCTTTACCTCTATAAGCTTTGTAAAGAGGAGGCATTGCCACATAAATATTACCTCTTTCGATTAATTCAGGCATATATCTAAAAAAGAAAGTTAATAAAAGAGTACTGATATGAGCACCATCAACATCAGCATCTGTCATAATGATTATTTTACCATATCTAAGTTTTTCATATTCAAAGCCACCCTCACCACCATCATTACTACCAACACCGGTTCCAATGGCTGTAATCAGATTCTTAATCTCTTCATTATCCAAAATCTTTTCAATTCTAGATTTTTCAACATTTAAAATTTTACCTTTAAGGGGTAAAATAGCTTGAAACATATTATCTCTGCCATCCACAGCAGATCCACCGGCACTATCACCCTCAACCACAAAAAGTTCGCAGTCCATAGGATTAGCACCTTTGGAACAATCATAAAGTTTTCCCGGTAAAGAACCACCCTCAAAAACAGATTTTCTACGAATCATTTCTCTAGCTTTTCTAGCAGCTTCCCTACCTCTAAAAGAACTAATACATTTTTCGATGATTAATTTAGCAGTTTTAGGATTTTCTTCAAAGAATTGGTAGAGATATTCGTAAATTAAACTCTGAACAACACCGGTAATTTCACCATTTCCAAGTTTAGTCTTAGTTTGACCTTCAAATTGCGGTTCCATAACTTTAATAGAAATTACAGCAGTTAAACCTTCTCTAATATCAGAACCACTGAGTTTTATTTTTTCATTCTTAAAAAGATTATTCTTAGTAGCATAAGCATTAACGGCTCTTGTTAAACCGGATTTAAAACCCTCTTCATGGGTTCCACCCTCTAAGGTATGGATATTATTTACATAAGATTCAATATGTTCTTGATATTTATCATTCCAAGCCAGAGCTATTTCTACCGGAATACCTTCTTTTTCTTGATCAATACAGATAGGCTCACAAAGACTATTTTTATTTTCATCAATATATTCCACAAATTCAGCAAGTCCGCCATCATATTTAAATTCTAAATAAGATTCCTCTTCACTATCTTCAGCTTTTTCTCTTAAATCTTTTAAAGTTATTTTAATACCTTTATTTAAAAATGCCAAGACCTTAAGTCTATGAGCGATTAAATTAAATTTATAATCAGTATCTTTAAAAATTTCTTTATCAGGATAAAAAGTTTGAACTGTTCCTTGCTTAGTACTATCTCCAACAATTTCCAACTCTTTAACTGTTTTACCTCTAGAAAATTCTATTCTATAATGCTTATTCTCTTTATGAACTTCGGTAATCATTTTTTCACTTAAAGCATTTACACAAGAAACACCAACTCCGTGAAGTCCACCACTAACTTTATAATTATCTTTATCGAATTTACCACCGGCATGCAAAACAGTCATTACCACTTCTACGGCAGGTTTATTTTGCTTCTTATGTATTTGAACAGGAATACCACGACCATTATCGCTAACTCTAATTCCACCTTCTTTGGTAATTTCTACATCAATTTGATTACAATAACCGGCTAATGCCTCATCTATAGAATTATCAACTACCTCGTTTACCAAATGATGTAATCCTTTGGGACCAATATCTCCAATATACATTGCAGGACGCATTCTAACTGCTTCTAATCCTTCAAGAACCTTAATACTTTCGGCATTATAATTTTTATCGTTCATAATTTTATCATCCATTCTCTACTCCATTTTTAGCTAGCTATTACTAAAAACTACTAAATCTTATTCTAAATCTTAATTTTCTTGTTATAGCTATTATTAATAGCAAAATATCCCTCAAAATCAGATATTCTCTCATTTTTCCGGTAATCTAACGAGCCTAATACGAATTTTAAAAAAGCTCAAATAAGAATATAGTAAAATTTTTCTAAATTCTCAAAACTTATTTGATTTATTTAGACTTTCCTGAAAAAGTAATAAAAACAGAAGCAAAATAGAACAATCTGTATAAGGAAAATCAAAATAATCTGAGAAATCTTCTTGCTCTATCTAAAGAAAATCCCGTCAATTATTAAATGATTAAAATATCCTACCAAAGATGCTATAAAATAACAAATGCTATCGGCCTTAGAGATATTGGGGAAAAGATAAGGTAAGAATAGAAATAAGCTACAAATCAAGATAGCTGCCATTTTAGAATGAGTCCAAGATCTATGCTTGGATAAAACCGGTAAAAATCCAAATAGACCCAAAATTGCCACAGTTTTATATTCTCCTTTAAAAAAGAAATAAAGATAGACTAAAAGAAAAATAAAATAAAATATTTTTTGAGCATGACTATTGGTATCAATATCCGGGAAAATTGAAAAAATAAAAGAGATACTAATCAAAGTTATCATTTTTTCAGGATCATATATATAATTTTTTAAAAAGACTAAATTGAAAAGATCGCTTAGATAAAATAAGCCTGTTACAACCAAAATATCTATTAAAAAATTTCCTAAAATATGACTTTTGAACCCGCTCATAATACAACTATTTTCTTAACTCTAACTCCTTTGAAATAATAATTTATTCTTTTGATTATATCCTTTTCTAAAAAATGGATTTCAGCTTTGTAAACAGAATTTTTAGCTTTAACATATAAAACATAATTAGTTAATTTTAAAGCTTTAGAAAATTTATTAAAAGGTTCTCCTATTATTTCATCCCAAGCATTAACTACCTCATAATTTTTTAATGGTACTTTAAATTCTTTATTATCTTCCAGAAAATCTTTTAAAACATCTTCTAGGGAAGGAATTTTTTTAGCTCTGACATATTTAAATTTTCTTTTTTGAATATCCTTAGTATATTTAAATTCTTTTTTCTTCAATTACTTTTCCTTGAGCTATTTCTATTATTTCTAAATTTTCTCTATTGAATAGTTTTATTTTATCCTTATCGCAAGTAGTAATAATAGTCTGAATATCTTTATCTAAAATTTGAGCTATTTTGGTAGATTTCTCAAAATCTATTTCTCCGTATAAATCATCAATTAAAAAAATAGGATATTCATCTGTAAATAATTTAATAAATTCAATTTCTGCAAGTTTTAAAGATATTAAAAAGATTTTCTGTTGTCCTTTAGAACCAAAGAAACGAATATCTTTATCATTAATTTTGAAAATAAGTTCATCCTTATGAGGACCAACTAAAGAATTTCCCCTATTTATTTCATCATCCATTTTCTCTTTTAATTTTAGAGCAAGATTAGTAGAATAATCATTTGTTTTTATTAAGCTTTGATAAATTATTTCACCTTGGTATAAATTAGCCGAGATATAACTGAGAATTTCTTTGAAAAAATGCTGATATTCTTTTAAAAATTTAATTCTCTTACTAACAATAATTTCACTTAAAGCAATAATTTGCTGATTATAAACATTTAGTAAATCCTTGGCAAATAATTCTCTCTTTTTTAATTCCAGCAAAACTTTGTTTTTTTGCTGAATTAGAATTTTATACTGCTTAAGAGCATTAAAATAATCCCTAGAAACGATTGAAATTAGCTGATCTAAGAAATTTCTTCTTTCTTTTGGAGGTCCGCTAGTAATTATAGTTTCATCCGAAATTAAGTAAACAAGCGGAATTTTACCCCATAAATCAGAAAATTTTTCAATTTTTTTATTATTTAATTTAATATTTTTATGACCATTTTGATAGCTCATCATAATTTTTAAATTAGTCTGATCATCTTTGCTAAAATCTGATTTTAAAACAAAATAATCTTTCTCATAAGTTATTAGATTCTTATAATTATTGGTTCTAAAAGATTTTAACAAAGAAAGAATGGAAATGGCTTCAATTAAATTTGTTTTGCCTTGACCATTCTCTCCTACAATATAAATTATTCTCTTATTAAATTTTATTTGTTGGCTATTAATATTCCTAAAATTTAATAATTCAAGATTATTTATTTTCATCGCTATTTACTAAATTAAAAATTATTATCAACCAGTTTTACAGGCATTAAAACCATTACCACTTCAAATGATTCATCATCTTCATAAGGTTCTATTAAAAGAGGCTTGAAAGCTGTAGAAATTTTCATTTCAACTCTGGCAGTTTTAATATGTTTTAGAAGAGAAATAATTTTAGAATAATTAATTCCAATTATCATTTCCTCACCACTGTAAACTATTTCTAATTCTTCCTTAGCATTTGAAGAAGTTATGCTATCTTCACTAGTTAGAATTAATTTATTTTCCAAAAGATGAGCTTTAATCAATTTAGTTGAAGGATTACAAGCTATTGAAATTCTGTTTAAGGCATTGATTAAACTGGTTTTATCAAAAACGATTTTCAATTCGTTATTAACCGGTATAATTGCGTTATAAGAAGGAAATTTTCCACTTATTAAACGAGTAAAGATAGTAACAGTACTAAATCTAAATTCTACAAAATTTTCTTCAAAAAGAATAGTACATTCTTCGTTTTTTAAGATTGAATTATTTACAACTTGAAGAGATTTCTGAGGAATAATTAATTCTCTGTTTTCGCCCTCATATTTGATTGTTTGGTCTAAAATTTTAACCATTCTCACACTATCTGTGGCAACTAAAGTAAGTTCATTGCTATTTAAATTAAAAAGAACTCCTGTAAAAACGGCTCTAAGTTCATCTGTTGAAGTTGCAAAAGTAGTTGTTTCAATATATTTTTTTAGTTTGAGACTTTCTATTGAAATTTGATTTTGACTTAAAGCATCAGGAGTTTTAGGAAATTCTTCTAAATCTTCTGTTATTGTTAACTCAAATTTAATAGTTCCGCTAATTATCTTTAAGATGTTTTCATCTTTTTTGATTTGGATTTTACCATCAGGAAGTCCTCTAATAATGCTTAGCAATTTCTTTCCATCAACTACCGCTCCTCCATCAATAGAGCCATTAACTTCAACTACTGAAACAAAAGTTGTAGAAAGATCTGTTGCCGTGATTTTTAAATCATTTTCTACCAATTGTAATTTTACACATTCAGTAATTGGCTTATTACTATGAGTAGGTAGAACCGGACTTATTAAAGATAAATAAGTTAAAAAATTTGTTCTTGATGTTGTGAAAATCATTTTTTCTCCTAGAATTTATTTTAATTATTTATAAACAAAATCATACTAATTTTTTTATTACTTATACTGCTATAAGGTTCTAATAAAATCAGCTTTTTACTTGCAAAGGTTTTAATTATAATATTTTCAGATTCAATAGTGCTTATCATTTCTCTCAATTTTAAATAATCTATTTCAATCATTTTTTCTTTTTCGATAAAATTATTGGTCGTAATTACTTCTTCATAGAAAAAATAATCATTACTAGCATTAATTTCGATATTTTTATTATAAAATCTCAATTTAACAATTAAAGATTTACCGGCTACTGTATAATAAACTCTATTTAAGGAATTTAAAAGCTTTTCTTTTGCTAAAATTATTTCGTGATAGTTTTCTTGGGGAATAATTCCTTGATACTCGGGATATTTTTTATTTATTGTTTTAGAAATAATCTTAATATTAGCGAACTTAATTATAATTTGATCTTGATTGTATAAAATTTGACATTTTTGATTAAATTCAAGATAATTTTTAATAAGACTAAGGATTTCTTTTGGAATAATAAATTCAATCTTAGAATACTCATTGCTAATATTATCTGTAATTTTTACAAATTCTATTCCATTAGTTGCTACTATAGTCAGCTCATTGAAATTTATTTTAAAAAAAACTCCCGTTAAAGCGATCCTAGAATCATTTTTATTAACAGCAAATAAAGAATTTTCAAGATAACTCTTTAGTTTATGACTTTCAAAATTTATTTCTTTAAAATCTTTAGTTATTTCAAAATTTTTAAATTTTTCATTTTTACTTTTAATGTTTAAGCTATACTTGATATTTTTATTATAAATTTCCAAAATATCTTTTTTGATTTTAAAATTAATTTCTTCTCCTGGAAATTTTTTGATTATTTCTAAGAATAACTTAGCATTTAGTTGAAAGTTGGCATTAGAATTTGAATCAACAATTAAATTTATTTGTGCAGAAAAAGAAATATTAGTAATAATAATTTTTAGTTCAGTTGAATTTAAAACTAATGTTAAATTATCAATATTATAAGAATTATAATTTAACTGGGTTAAATTATGAATTAAATTGAGTTTTGGATTTAAATATTTTTTAGCAATTTTGAAAATCATATTTTTAACTAATTGTTATTAATTTAAAATTAATATTATTGTTGTTAGTCCTGTGAATAAGTTAATAAATTTCTTATTTATTTAGTTCTTCGTTTGTTAGCTTTCTAATTTCTTGTTTATTAATTGAGAAATTCTTTTGAATAATAAAAAATAAACTTGAATAACTTGTTTGTGAATAAATTTTTGTTAATAAGTCGATAAGTTAATTATGTTGAGAATTTCTTCTATTTCTTTATGAGTTTCGGCATCTTTTTTATTTAACCAAGTTTGTACTCTTTTAGCAGCGTGAGAAACTGTACTATGACCTCTACCTCCAAAATGATTACCAATACTTTGGGTGGTTGATTTTAATTGAGTGGTGCAAAGATACATGGCAATAGCTCTTGGTCTCGCAACTTCTTGAGCTCTTGTTTTTTCTAAGAGTAAATCTTTTGGGATATTGTAATACTGAGAAACAATATCTTGAATTTTATCTATGTTGAGAGTTGTTTTTTTAGATACGATTAATTCTTTTAGTAATTCTTTGGTTTTATTAATGGTTAGAGGTTTATCTCTAAAAGAATGATAAAAAGCTAATTTTTTAACTGCTCCTTCTAAATCCCTAACATTGGTATTAATATTGTTGGCTATGAACATGATAATATCATTATCAATGCTAAAGTTTAATTCTTCGGCTTTAAGAGAAATAATTGCGGCTCTTGTTTCTAAGTCAGGAGGTCTGACATCGGTAACTAATCCTTGTTTGAAACGCGATTTTAAACGATCATCAAGTTTATGAATATCGTTAGGATGAGCATCAGAAGTAAGGATTATTTGACCATTGTTATTATAAATATAGTTGAAAATATGGAAGAGTTCTTCTTGACTTTTTTCTTTTTTAGCGAAGAATTGGATATCATCAATAATAATTAATTTTTTATCTCTTAAACTATTTTTATATTGATCAATAGTATTATTTTTGATACTGTTTACAATTTTAGTAACAAATTGATCTGATGGAATATATAAAATATTTTGATCAGGATTTAATTCAAAAAGATAATTTCCAACTGCTTGAACCAAATGGGTTTTACCAAGTCCCACTCCTCCAAATATTAAAAGAGGATTATAAGGTGTATTTTTTAAATTTTTAGCAACTTGATAAGAAGAAGCATAAGCTGTTTCATTACCATTTCCTTGAATAAAATTATTAAAGGTAAATTTAGGATTAAGTTGAGTTTTCTGGTAATTACTAGCTGAGATATTGAGATCTTCTTGAGGCTTATTAATTTGAAAATTTTCGGTATTATCTCTTTCCTCTTTATAATAATCTGCATCAACTAAATATTTTATTTGAATATTTTTTTGATCTAAAATATCTTCTAAAATTTCAATAATACTTTCTTGATATTGTCCTTTGATATAATTTACTTGCACGGTTGAATGAGTAATAATAGAGACTACTTCATTATCGATACTCATTATTTTAAGAGTTGCAATCCAAGTATTAAAAGAGGATTGTGAAAATCTTTTTTTACTTATTTCCATAAATTGTTGGTGAACAAATTCTATTTTATTATTCATAATTTTTTTCCATTCTTATTTTGTTAAACTTTTCCTGCATTGATTTTTATAAATCAAGCTAAATTTTCTTCCTGATAGAGGAGAAATAATTGTTAAAGTTCATTTTAAAATAATATTTAAAATTAGAAAATAAAACTATTTTTTGTGGAGAATATTATTAAAAAATATGATGAATAGTTATTTCGTTCTTTACATTATATTATTTCTAGAATAGTTAACTGAAAACAATTTTTCAATCTCTATTGGTTAACGACTATTTTTTTAATAAGAGGAAGTTTTCGAAGGATTCGTTTTTTATGCGTTAAAAGATTATTGTAGTTTATAGATTTTTAAGTGGATAAAAAAATGCCTTGGGCCGGATTCGAACCGGCACAGTACAAGTACCGCTGGATTTTGAGTCCAGTGCGTCTACCAATTTCGCCACCAAGGCATCCTAAATAAGCGAGGAAAATATAATAATTTCTTTTGATTTTGTCAAGTAGTATGTTCTTTGGTTATTTAAAATTTATTATTTTAATAAATTTCTTTTGCATATTTTGATTTTAGGATATAATTTAGATAGAGTTAAATTTTTTATAAAGTAAGGAGATTATAATGAGAATCGGATTATTAATAATTCTTGTAGTTGTACAGAGTTTTTTGTTTGGAAAAGGACAAAAAGAAGATAAATTTTCAAGTGACTTGTTCAGAAAGGTTGCTTTAGAAAATAAAGGAGTTAATGTTTTAATTTCTCCAATATCTGTTAAGGTAGCTCTAATGATGCTTTATCAGGGAGCTACAGACAAAAGTAAAATGGAGTTTGAGAAATTGTTTCAAGCTGAAAGTAAAGAAGGGTTGAATAATTCACTTAGAAATCTTTTGGAAGATTATCAGCAGCAATTTATGGTTTTATCTTTAAATAATTCCATTTGGATTAGTAAAGATTATTCTGTTTTGGCTGAATTCAGGAATAATTTAGAAAATTATTTCAAAGCTGTTACTTATTTTATTGATTTTACAAAAGTTAAAAAAGCTTGTGATAAAATTAATTTTTGGGTGGCTCAAAAAACAAATAACATGATTAAAAAAGTTGCTACTGAAAAAAATGTGGATCCGTTAACTAAACTAGTTTTAATCAATACTATCTATTTTAAAGATAGTTGGAAGAATGAATTTAATGAAAAAGAAAATTATGATGATTCTTTCTATTGCTATGACGGAAATACTGAAAAAGTTACCTATATGAAAACTAAAAAAGCTTTCAATTTTTATGAAGATAAAGAGGGTCTTATTATAGAACTTCCTTATCAAAATGAAAATTACAGTTTTGTTGCCTTAATGCCTAAGCATGATAATATTTATAAGTATATTGCCAATGGTAAGCAGGCTAGTTTAAGAGATAAGCTTAAAAAAATGAGAAAGCAAGATATTGAAATTCATTTGCCTAAGTTTGAAATAGAAGGTGATTATGAGCTTAAAAGAATGTTAAAAGATTTAGGATTAGAAAAGGCTCTTAGTAAAACACCGGATTACGAAGGTATCAATAAGAAGAATGAACTATATGTTAATTCTATTGTTCATAAAACTAAGATTAAACTTGGAGAAAAAGGTACAGAAGCTTCAGCTGCCACAGCTATTTTTATGAGAATGAAGAGTGCCGGACCTTCTTCAAAATATATAAAGGTAAGACTTGATACTCCTTTTTATTATATGATTTATGATAAAAAGAATAATTTGGCTCTTTTTTCAGGTTTAAAAGTCAAGTAGATGCTTGATAAAAAGAATGAATATACTAGTTTTGGGCAGCTTTTAATATCTGCCGGGATTATTAATTTAATTCCGCGAATTTATTTACCTTTGGATATTTTTATTAGTATTATAATCGTGGCCAAAGGGGCTGCTTCAATCAAAAATAAGAGCTGGGTTTATGATGAGTTTTTAAATAAGCTGGTTTTATTAATAATATTTTCCTATACGATTTTAAAAGGATTTATAATTTATTATCTTTTACCGGCTTATATTTTAAAAAGAACTAATCAGGAAATTACAGGAAGTGAGCTTTTATTAGCTTCGATTGTTTTTTTATTTTTAATTATTTTAATTGTAATTATTGCTTATTTTAATTTAATTAGGATATTAAAGTGTAAAAATTCAAAAAAAAATAAGTAAAAAAATATTGGACTAAATTAATAAAAATTACTAAATTACGGTCAAAGTAAATCTTTGTGTTATAAAACTAAGTTGTGAGGATTAAAAATGGATGATATCGATTTAAAAATTCTAGAAATTTTGCAGAATAATGCTAAAATTAGTAATATTAACATTTCAAAGAAAATAGGTCTAACAGCTCCTTCAACCTTAGAAAGGGTTAAAAAACTTGAAGAATTAGGAATAATTGAAGGGTATTACACAAAATTTAAAAAGGAAGAACTAGGTTATTCTTTGGCTGTTTTTATTGAAATTTCTTTGGTGAAACATACTGCGGAATATATTAGAGCTTTCATAAATGTAATAAAAAATATTCCTGAAATAATAGAATATTATCATGTTACCGGAAGATCTGATTTTTTAATTAAGGCTTATGCTAAAGATATTAAGCATTTACAAGATTTTTTGATTAATAAATTAAGTTCCTGGGAAGTGATTAGTAGAGCTGAAACATTTATGATCTTGGAAGAGCAAAATTTAGGGATTGATCTAAAGCAGTGTAAGGTAAATAAGAAAGATAAAAAGAAGAGACAAGTTAAGTAAAATTGTTTTTAAGGAATAAAATATGAGTAGTGATTCTTCATATTTAAAAAGGGGAGCTAGTGCTTCTAAATCTGAGGTTCATCAGGCAATAAAGAATGTTGATAAAGGTCTTTTTCCTGATGCTTTTTGTAAAATAACAGAGGATTATCTTGGAAATGATCCTAATTTTTGTAATATAATTCACGCAGATGGGGCAGGAACCAAGGCTAGTCTCGCTTATTTATATTATCAGGAAACAGGCGATATTTCTGTTTTTAAAGGGATTGCTCAAGATTCTTTGGTGATGAATTTAGATGATTTAGTCTGTATTGGAGCTAAAGATAATTTTATTTTTTCAAATACTATTGGTCGTAATAAACATTTGATTAGTGGAGAGATTATTAAAACTATAATCGAAGGTTATGATGAATATATTGAAAAATTAAGAGGATTTGGGATCAATATTCATAGCTGCGGAGGAGAAACTGCTGATGTTGGAGATTTAGTTAAAACTTTGATTATTGATTCAACTCTCTGTGTTAGAATGAAAAGAGATGAAGTTATTTCTCTAGATAAGATTAAACCCGGTAATGTTATTGTTGGACTTGCTTCTTTTGGAAAAACTACTTATGAAGATGAATACAATAGTGGGATTGGTTCTAATGGGCTAACTAATGCCCGACATGATGTTTTAAGCAGTATTTATAAGGAAAAATATCCTGAAACTTATGCTAATGAAACCGATAAGGATTATATTTACTGTGGTAATTATAAATTAACTGATCAATTAGCAAATACAGATCTTACTATTGGGAAAGCTCTCCTTTCTCCTACTAGATCTTTTGCACCTTTATTAAAAAAGATTTTTGATCAGCAATCTTTGGCTAAAGAAATTAGAGGAATTATTCATAATACCGGTGGTGGTCAGACGAAATGTAAAAATTTTAGTAATTCACTTCATTTTATTAAAGATGATCTTTTTGAAACTCCACCAATTTTTAAAATAATACAAGAATCTGCCAAGATGAGTTTTGAAGAGATGAATCAGGTTTTTAATATGGGTAACAGAATGGAAATTTATCTTCCTAATAAATATGCTAGCGAAATTATAGCTTTAGCTAAGGAATTTAAGATAGATGCCAAAGTGGTAGGCTATGTAGAAGCTAATGATAATCAGAAAAATAAGGTTACTATTCTAGCTAAAAATGCACCTTATCAAAAAGCTGTTTATGAATAGGACTGGTAGTGAATAAAATATTATTTAAAAATCCTGTTCAAAGAGTGGCAGCCATCCATGATCTTTCCTCAATTGGGAAATCATCTCTAACTGTTGTAATTCCTGTGCTTTCTGCAATGGGGATGACTGTTTGCCCAATTCCAACGGCTATTTTATCTGCAATAACAACTTATGATGACCTTTATTTTGAAGATCTTACAGCTAGTATGGATAAAATTATAGATCATTTTAAGAGACTCGATTTAGAGCTTGATGCTATTTATTCCGGTTTTTTAGGATCTATTGAGCAAACTGAAAAGGTTATAGATTTAATAAATTTTTATCAAAAGAAAGATAAGAAGCCTTTAGTTGTTGTGGATCCTGTTCTAGGAGATGATGGTAAATTATATGCTACTTTTGATGAAAAAATGATTAGTAATATGGCTAATTTGATTAAATTTGCAGATATTATTACTCCCAATATAACTGAAGCAACTCTTTTATTAGATAAAGAATTTAAAACAGAGCTTAGTCTTGCTGAAATCAAGGATTGGGCTTTATCTTTGGCAAATAGAGGTCCAAGTATTGTTATCATTACCAGTGTTCCTGATAGCAATAATCCTCTATTTACTTCCGTGATTGCTTATAATAAAAAAAGTAATACTTTTTGGAAAGTCAGTTGTAAATATTTACCAGCAAATTATCCGGGGACAGGTGATTGCTTTACTTCAATAGTACTCGGTTCTCTTTTAAAAGGAGAATCCTTGCCTATTGCAATTGATAGGGCTGTTTGGTTTCTTTCTTTAGCAATTAGATCAACTTTTGGTCATAAAAATGATAGTAGAGAAGGTTTTTTCTTAGAGAAAGTTCTTCAAAATATTAATTCCCCTGTTCAGGTTTTGAGTTATGAGTTGATTTAGAGATAATTTATCCCTTTTTTTGCACTCATAAAGAGATAATTTTCTTCGTCAAACTTAAAATTTTAGCGGGTCACCTACTATTTGTAGACTCAATCACAAAATTTTAGAACAATCCTAGAAACTAATCATTAAACTAGGATTAGAAAACTTATTTTTTTATAAAATCCATTTCCAAAAAGAAATTAGGCTATTTTTTATAGTTAAAATAAAAATTTTTCAAAGATTTAACTTCCAAATAAAAGTATGTTAATAATCTTAAAGAAAGAAAATAATTTGTTTTTTACTTTTTTTTGATTATATTTAAAATACTACATTTACTCAGATTACTTTTTGGAGTAGATATTTATTAGGAGAATGCTGAATGACTATCTCAAATGGTACTAAAAAAGAAATTTTAAAAAGATATAAAAAAGAAGGAGGAGCAGAGACTCTTGCCTTAGAATATGGGATTTCTAGAGACACTATTCATCGCTGGATGAGAGAAAAAAATAAGAAAAAGAAGAAGAGGAAAGTCCCTGAATCTTTTACAAAGCATTATAAATTAGATGAGGAAGATAAGCGTAAAATTGTTACTTTAAAGAAAAATAATCCCAAGATAACTTATAAAGAAATCCAAGCTCAGCTTAAAAAAGAAGTTACTTCCGGACCTATTTTTTTTCAGCTAAAAAAAGCCGGCTTAACCAAGAAGCGTAATTTTAAATATCCAACCTTAGCTAATTTTCAAAGATACCAAAATCAAGACATTCATATTCTGCTCAAAGAATATGAAAGATTGAAGAAAGACAAAAAGAATCCCAACTATCATGAAATCATTTATTCCTTCCTCTTAATTTTTAGAAATCGAGGGCTTTTTAAAAAGGCTGCTACTGTTGCCCATAAAATTTTGAAGAGAAAAACAGAGTTTATCGAAAAATTAAAAAAGCAAGTTCCTGCCATAGAAGGAGATATCTATTATCATCTTGGAGATAGCTTAAGTTTGAGTACCAAAGGAGAGAAAATAGAAGCTGCCTATCTTAAAGCTTATGAAAATCTTGAAGAAGCTAGTGATGGAGAGGAAACTCTTGAGTTTGTCAAAGGTCTATGTAAAGGTTTATTCTCAACTGAAGATAATACTCAGGGTATTAAGAACTTATTGCTAGAAACTTTAAGAGAAACTGAAAATAAAGAATTTAAACTAAAGATTAATACTTCTCTAGGCATATTTTATTTTAAAAATCGAAATTATGACATAGCAAAAAAATATTTTAAAGATGCTTTTGAACTTAATTTTAGCAGAGATGATACTCTTGCTAGTATCTGTTTTAATCTTGCTCTTTGTTATAAAAATTTAGAAGAATACGAAAATGCCATTAAGTATTTAAATCTTGTCGAAGAACATACTAAAGAAAATATTTTTCAAAAGGCAGATTCTATCTTACTTAAAGGTGTTTTATATAATAAAATGTCAAAGCCTTATTTTCAAATTGAGTCTCTTTATTTAAGAAGCAGAAAACTTTTTAAAGAAATAGAAAATAACCGCTATTACTTGACTGCAAATTGGCATTTAGCAAAACTTTATCTTTCTAAAAAGAAGTTTAAAAAGCTTAAAAAGGTTAGAAAAATTATTAAATCCTATTTTGATACGCCCGAGTTATCAGAAACCGCTAGAAAATATTTTGAAGAAGTTAAAATTCCTGATGATTTAACTGAAAATTGAGATTGGCATTGTTTGACAGTTAAATTTTATTTTTCTGCCAATTGTCATCTTATCCTTTCAAAATTTGGCAGTAAATCTTAATTTAGAGCCTGCATTTTTTTTGGCACACATCTTGCTTTCATGGTAAGCATTACGCTGAGGAGCGTAAATTGAAATAAAACAAATGATTAAAATAAAATTATGGAGGACGAAATGTCTATAGCATTAAAGCCAATCGAAGAAAGAGTTATTGTACAATTCAAGCAAGAGGAAGAGAAAAAAACAG
>PDWI01003425.1_pt1 | contig 22380 bp, 12 predicted proteins | sample 1430891 | NCBI WGS metagenome assembly PDWI01 (sample SAMN01162508, study PRJNA174530) | Oral metagenome, whole genome shotgun sequencing project. | biome: Marine environment; feature: Marine mammal; material: Swab sample of the gingival sulcus; isolation source: swab sample of gingival sulcus... | reverse complement strand
AAATAAATTTGTGATTGTTTTTTTTGCGGCTTCAAGTGCTGTTTCTGCGAGGTTTACAGAGTCGGTACGCATGTAGGTTATGTATCCTGATTCGTAGAGGCGTTGGGCGGCTCGCATTGTTTTGCTTACTGAGAATCCGAGTTTGCCGGCGGCTTTTTGTTGCAACGAAGATGTTGTGAAAGGCGGTGCAGGTGAGCGTTTGCCTGTTTTCTTTTCGATATTTTCGATATATATTTTCTTGCCTTTTATATCTTCAAAAAGAGTTATTGCGTCGGTTTTGCCGTTTAGAGGTTGTTTATATTTTGCTTCAAATGCTTGTTTTTCGTTGTCGTCTACGCCGAGGTGTAGCGATGCTTTAAATTCGCTTTCGGGCTGGAAGGCTAATATCTCGCGTTCTCTATCAACGAGTATTCTTACCGCCACGGATTGCACTCGCCCTGCCGACAGTGATGATTGGACTTTTTTCCAAAGCACCGATGAAAGCTGGAAGCCAACGAGCCTATCCATTACTCTTCGGGCTTGCTGGGCATACACAAGATTGGTGTTTATATGCCCGGGATTTTGGACGGCTTTTGTAATTGCATTTTTTGTAATTTCATTAAATACAATTCGTTTGCATTTGTCTTTGTTGAGTCCGAGGGTTTCAAAAAGATGCCATGCGATTGCTTCTCCTTCGCGGTCTTCATCGGATGCGAGAAAGACTGCATCGGCTTTTTTGACTTCTTTTTTTAAGGTGGTTACGAGTTTTACTTTGTCGTCTAAGATTTCGTATACGGGTTTAAATCCGTTTTTTATTTCTACACCAAAATCTTTTTTTACAAGGTCTCTTATGTGTCCGTAGCTTGAAAGGACTTTGTATTCTTTGCCTAAAAATTTTTCAATGGTTTTTGCTTTTGCCGGCGACTCGACGATTATTAATTTCATTTATTCTGTATTTGTTTAAGCACTAATAAAGGATATGTTGTTTTTTGTTTTAATAAGTTTTTGAAGTGCAAATTAAAAAATAATATAAGGTAACTTCAAATTTTTTTTATATCATTCTGTTTTACAGCTTGTTATTAGTTGGTAAAAATCCACTGAACGCCAAATTTGAATAATCCGTCTTTTATGGGGTATGACTTTATGGCGTAGTATCTTTCGGCAATCATGCCGGAGTTTAAGTGGGTGTATTTCACGAAGAATGTTACGTTTTCTTTTATTTTGCCGTTGATGAATGCCGAGATTATGGGGTAGTTACCTGTTTCAAAAGAGTTCTCGAAGTAGAACATTCCGTTGCCCGGCATGAAGCTGTATGGTTTGTATTTTGTGAAGTATTCGATGTCTAATCCGGCGTACATCACGAGGGCGTGTTTTACGTTTAACCTTACCGAAGTGGCATTGTAGAGGGATATTTGCGGTAGGTTTATGATGTTTTCGTTTGATGTTTTTTGCCATTGAACTCGGTTTACGAATGTTACTCGCCCGATGTAAAAATCTTTTTGCAGTTGCAATGAGTAGACTTTCAGCCAGTCGTTAAATTGTATCGGGAGGGCTACCGAAGTAAAAAAGGTGTAATTTTTTATGGATGTGATGAATGCTTTTGCCTGAAAATGTATGCCGGGAATTTGGTATTTTAATTGACTTCTAAAATTTATTTCAGAGTCAAAATCGTTTTTCCACTTGAAGTGGTTGGAGTAAAATGTATTTAGGAAATAGTCGGGTTTGCCGTTGCTGTATGACATGTTTAGGCTTAGGATGCTTTTGATTTTTTCGGAAGTTTTATATTTGATGTTGGTTTCAAATTTATGATCGCCAAGTCGATAGCCCGACAGATAATATTCGCCACTTAATCCGAACATTAGTTTTTTTGCGGGGTCGGAGAAAATTTGCCCGCCTACTTTGGTGTCGAAAAATCGATGTTTGTTTTGCAGGAATATGTATTTTTCAAAATTATAATATGAGTTATACTGCCCGGAAATGAATGCGTCAAAGCCGAAGCCGTTTTCTTTTATCCAAAGCGGTGTGCCGTGTACCGCCAGTACATTTTGGATTGAGTTTAACGAAACCGAGTCGGCAGTGCGGTCTTTTTTGATGTAGAAATTTGAGTAAAATCCGTTTTCAAAACTTTGCTTGTCGCGGTATACGCGGTTGCGTCTGACAAAGTTGATGAAGTGAGTAAATTTTATGCGAGGTTCAAGCACGGTAATCATGCTGTCGTCTTGCAGGAATGTTTTTTTTCTGCCGATGCGGTATTCTTGCAATGCGAAAAAATGACTGTTGTATAATTTCGTTGATGCTTCCGACAGGTTGGTCTCGGGCGATTCGGTATCGACCAAACCGGTGTCGATTACACCGCCGTTGTTTTCCACGGTAAATCGGTTGAGGTTCATTGCGGTATATAGCGAGTATTTTTCGCTTTGGTAATTGCTGTTCAATACAATGGTGTTGATTTTGCTTTTCTGATTTGGGTATTGACCTTTGGAGCTTATAAGGTTGTAATTCAGCGTGAAATTAAGCTGAGGGTTTATATTGCGACTGTGTATCACGCCTATTGTTTGCTCGTCTTTTACTTTGGTGCTTGACGTGTGCATTAATTTTGTGTACGGACGGCGAGTGTTGAAAAATATCACTTCTTGCGGTCGTTTGAGGTACAGGTCGAAGGGCGTGTTGAAAATAAAATCGACATTATAATTTACCACCCTGTCTTCAAAACTATTATAAATGGCGGGCAGTCCCATGTTGCCGAGGTCGGATATTGAAGTTTGTTCTTTTTGCGATTTTCGGAATATGTGGAACAGCACAAAACTGCGGTCTTGCTTTATTTCGTTTGTGTTGAAATAGGAGTTAAAGGATTTTAACACCTTATAATTTGCCGTGGAGTCATTTTTTTTGTGAGAATCTTGTGCCGATATATTATTCTCAAAAAAAACCAAACACATTATCGTCATTAAGCCTATTTTAATTTTGTGCTTTTTCATTTTACTATGGTTTGTTTTTATTTGATTTGATATTTTTATTATTTGGGATAGTATCTTTTGCTTTCTTATTTCTTATTTTGCTTAATATTCTGATTTTGTCAAACTCGCCTCGCCAGAACAAGCCAACTCCCTGAGTATAAAGACCATTGGTGTACATATAACTGTCGTTAGCTTTGTTGAATGCTTTGAGTTGCACAGTGCCTTCGGGGTTTAGTTTTAGGTTTAATTCAATTTCGCCCACGATGCTTCTGTTTTGTGCCTCTTGATTTTCCTCTCGCAAGCCTCCGCCTGCACCCCAGTTAGTACCTATTGTTATGCGGTCGTTCCAAAGGCGAGTTTTCAGCTCCACTTCCAGCTCATCTTTCGTGGTTTCAGTACCCGTTTGGTAGTTTATGCCAATGTCCACATTTTTTGAGATACCCGACAAATGCCTGTTGAGACTGTTGGTTACAAGTTCGCCGATATTTATAATCGAGTTGCTTGCGTTCTCTTGGCTCAATCCGGGCAAAGGTTGGAAATTACCTATCAAAAGCAACGACAAAAACTGCTCGTTTACCTCGTCTTGCTCCAAAATGCGGAAATGTTGCTTAATTCGATATTCATCTTTCGGAAATTCCACACCAAATTTTATATCGGGTGCCATCAAAGCACCTTTCATGCCGATGATGCAATCCACGGGGGTCTTAGCTCCCTGAAACATAGAGTTTAACAATAAGCCATACACCCCAACTTGCGACAGGCTGTATACAGCACTTATGTCTATATTGGCTTGATCGGGACTACCCGTCCAATTTATAGTACCGCCTTTTTTTATGGTAAAATGCTTGCTGAAAAGGTTTTGTAATGAAAATAAATAATCCCCCTCTTTTATGATGTAGTCGCCAAACATTGACAGTTTTCCGTCAGCACCGATATTGATTTGCAGATTGCCGTTGCCCCTCGCTTTTATCACATCGCCGGTCTGTTGATCCATTATCAGCTGGACTTCCGCACCGGTGGTTACCGCCAAAGCCATGTTTATAGATATCTTAGTTTCTGACTTTTTGACAGGCTTAATTTTCGGTTTTACAACCTTGTTTTTTTTATCGTAATTGTTTTTAGATGAGGTGTTTATGAAGTTCATAAAACTTTGCTCTTCATCCAAAGTTTCGCTTGACGATAGCGGAATATAGAACTCCGTATTTTCATCGGTTTTTATATCTACATCTATTTTAAGGTCATCTTGCTTGCCCTGCATATTTATGATTCCGCTTCCGTAAGCCGAGCCGAAAAACATGGAGGTATCAGTGGCTTGCATGTCCATAAATTGGAATTTGTTTGCCTGCAAAGCGATGTTAAAATTAAAATCGTCGAAGTTTTTATGATTTATACCGCCGTACAAAATCGCATTTCCTCCGGCTTTTGAGAATATCTTTGTGCTGTCTATTTTTATGATGTTGTTGTTGAAAAACACGTCCAAACTTTTATTTATAGAATACCTTGTGGAAAGATATTTAATACCTAACGATGTGATTTTAAGTGCCAAGTCGCCCTCAAATTTTGGATTTTTCAAGTCGCCAATCATTTTGAAATCGCCCGTAACCTGAGAGCCTCTGGCAAAATCGATTTCGTCCTTATATATAGGTTTGAAGGTTCTGAGGTTAAAGCCATTCAGAAATCCATAAAGCTCGATGCTGTTTTTGGCAGTGAAAAATGTTCCGTAGACACTGTCGGTGATATGCACTGCTTGGTTCTTTTTTTCGTCGCCGAATTTATTATAAAAGGCAAATTTTATACCGTTGCAGTTGCTGTCCCAATCGGATTTCAGGTACATATTGCCCATGCTTATTTTGTTCAATTTCAGATTTTCTATTGTGTCATTACTTATTAGAATTGGATCGGTATAAATGTTTTTTATTTTGAATATTCCGTTCATATTTCCCTGAATATCCATGTCGGTTGGCATTAGCGGATTTAGGTTGTTCAGGTTGAAATTTTTGAAGTTCACATTTAATTTTGAATTAGGGTCGTGAGCTATTTCTCCGCTTATGTTTATCGCTTGATTTTCATGCTTTATGTGTATGTTGCTTATGCCAATCGACGATGTATCGATTGTGATTTTGTTTGTATTAAAATTCCATTCTTTGTCTTGCAAAAATAAGCCGGAGTTGCCGAGGTCGATTTCAAATATTTTGTTTGCCTCCGCGTTTTCCTTGAAAACTATCATGCCGTCGATATCGGCTTTTGTGTTGAGGGTATCCAGCAGGTTGTCCCAATAGACATTGAAATTCATGCTGTCGGCATGCAATCGCGAGCGGAGCGTTACGTGCTTGATTGAGTGCTTTTTAAGAATTTTTATTTTCTCGAAGTTGGCATTTAGATTTAGCTCGTCGTTGGTATTTTTTATATTGATAGCTATGTTCTTCAACGGAATTTCCTCAACTATAAACTTGGGCGAGTGCAATGCGATTTGCAAGTTGTTTTGTTGCGAGTTGTAATTTGCCTCCAAATGAGTTTTTGGAGCTATATACATGTTTGCCAAAAAGAATTTCAATATAGGACTGGCATCTTTTATTTCGACATTTGCATTAAGTTCAAGTGGCTCATTTTCAACATTATTCTCATCTTTTGGAATTAGCGTTGGAGCATATTTTGCCAAAGTTTTTTGCAAGGCACTTATTATTTTTTTCTCAGCCCCTATCACATCCACCTCGGCATCCACCGATTGCGAAACTATGGTGTATTGCTTTTTAGATTTATCGCCGGGAAGGTTTACGATTTTGCTTTCCAAATTAAACTCATCAAGGGTTGTTGATAGGGTGTCAAAATTGATATTCAATGGGTTAGTGAGCTTCACCTCACCCTCAAAATCATTAATATTAATGCCCTTGAAATTTGTATTTATCTTGAAATTAAGGTTCGCCGGATACTCCTCTCGGTACAAATTAAGTGCGTACAAATCAATATTTTTGATGTCGGAAGTTATGTTAAATTCCGGGATTTTATGTTGGAAATTTATTTTCCCGAAAATCAAAGCATCAATATTTTCGTCTTTTACGGCGATTTTTAGCGAGTCGATTTTTGAGTCGTGCATCTTAAAAACCGTGCTTACATAAGCATATTTATATCCCCTGTATTCCAAGGTGTCAATAAGTCCGAAAGCTTCAATTTTCAGTTTATCATCTTTCGTTATATGCAACTTAAAATCCTGTTCCACAGAGGTTTGCCCGAAATCAGGGATTTCAACTATTTCATTAATATCAATATTTTTTGTAATAATCTGCCCCTCAAAAGAGTACTTATTTACAGTATCGTTGAAGCTCGTAATGCGATATTCCACCTTGCCGAATTTCCCCCTAAGCTCGCCCACCGAGTAAAAATTTTTAATATCTCCCACCGCCTTCCCCTTGTAGTCTACCCTACCAAGATTTTTAACTTCTTGCGGAAGATTTATAAACAGGCTGTCGATGCCCGGAATTTGCAAGCGGTCAATTATGCCTGCATTTACTTTAAGTTTCTGGAAATCAACGTTAAAACGCAAAGACTCTATATTTGTAAGGTTTTTAATTTTAGACGTAATTTCAAGCTCCAAAACATTGCCTAATACCACCTGCAACTCATCAATGGAAGCATCGTTCAACACCCCCGATAAATTTCCGGCAAGCCTAACATTTTGAAAACCGTCAATTCTGTTGCCCATGGTAAAGTAGTTTATATCGCTGACCGCCACATCGGTACTGTCTGATATTCTGGACTTTATGTCTACCTTGTCGGCAAATTCTGAGAAATAATCATAATCGGCAAACAGGAGCTTCGTCTCTCGCAGGTCGATTAATGATTTTGGCGTTCGCAAATCAAGATGCTTAACTTTGATACCCTCGCCGTCTAATACACCTTTGTATAGGTTGAGTTTTGAAATCTCAAAACCGCTTTTTTCATTAGCCCAAAGGTCTAATTTCTTGAACTTTATGTCTGAATTTAATAATTCAAAATCCTCTAAATCTATATTGATATTTGAGATGCCCAAATCGGCAAAATTGATGCCCTCTACTTCATTGGTTGCAAATTCTTTATAATTAAATCGGCTGTTTTTAATCAGGCATTTTGCTATTTTAAGACTAAATTTAGCCTCCTCATCATCTTCCTCATCGCCTGATAATGAATCGATTAAGAACTGCATATTTAGTTGTCCGTCGGGCAATTCATACAGGTTGCAATATAGCGAATCGATGTTTACTTTCGAGAACTTCAATTTTGAGAAAGAGCGAGGCAAGCCTTTCGGGAAAATTCCTATGGAGTTGATGAAAAACAGCGTGTCATTTTGCTGGTCGGCAATGTAAAGATCTTCAAACCTAAACCCGTCAAATATAGATATTTCCACCTTCCCTGTGCTAACAGTAGTGCCATATTCTTTTGATAAATATTCTGATATTTTTTCGGTAAGCCACGTTTGTACTTTGCTATTTTCCAATAATAAAAACAAAGTTAGCAAGAGTAGTAATAAACTTGAAAAAAATGTTAGTGTGATTTTCAAAAATTTACGCAATGCCGGTCTTTCTTTTTTCATAGGATTGCAAAATAATAATATTTAATTTTACATTGAATTATTTTTTCATATAATTTATAATTTTTGGCTTAAATATTATAATTTTTCTTTAAATCGAGCTTTTGCGGTTATGTCTTGCGAGGCAAATTCGCCTTTCATATATTTGTAGTAGCCCACTTGTGCTATCATGGCGGCGTTGTCGGTGGTGTATTTGAACGGCGGAATGAAAACTTGCATGTTCTCTTTTTTGGCACGCTGTTGCAATTTTTCTCGAAGTTCGGAATTTGCCGAAACTCCACCCGCTACCGCAAGTTTATTGATATTGGTGCTTTTACCTGCGTCAAAAAATTTGTTTAGCAAGATGTCTACAATTGTATATTGCAATGATGCACAAATGTCATTTAAGTTATTCGTTATAAAGCCTTTATCCTTTTTAACTTCGTCTCTTATGAAGTACATAAAGGCGGTTTTCAACCCGCTGAAACTGAAATTAAATTCAGGAATCGCAGGGCGGGTAAAGGTAAATGCTTTGGGGTTGCCTTGCTTGGCATGCTTGTCAATAATAGGACCTCCGGGGTATCCGAGACCTAATACTTTTGAGCATTTGTCGAAGGCTTCGCCGGCGGCATCGTCTATTGTTTCGCCTATTATCTGCATGTCAAACAGGCTGTTCACTATGATTATTTGGGTATGACCTCCCGAAACCAACAGACATAAAAATGGGTAGCTCAACTCCGTTTTGGGGTCGTTTTTTTCTTGCAAAAACAAAGCGGCGATATGCCCTCGCAGATGGTTTACCTCGATGAGCGGGATGTTGTTAGCGAGTGCAAAGCCTTTTGCAAAAGACGTACCTACCAACAGCGAGCCTAACAGCCCGGGACCTCGCGTAAAAGCCACGGCATCGACATCGTTTTTGGTAACGCCTGCCTCTCTCAATGCCACATCAACCACAGGGATTATGTTTGCCTGATGAGCTCGCGAGGCAAGCTCAGGCACTACCCCACCGTATTTGTTGTGAACATCCTGATTTGCTGTTACTTGCGACAGCAAAATGCCGTCTTGTATTACCCCGGCTGAGGTGTCATCGCATGATGATTCTATGCCAAGTATGGTTATTTTTTTTTTCACTTATTATTATAGCTTAGCTTTTATTTTTTCTAATATTTCTTCAAATTCCTCTTGTGAGAATTTGAGTTTTGGATTGCTTAAATTGATGTCTGCTTCTTTGTTGAAAGGTATAAGGTGCATGTGTGCGTGAGGCACTTCAAGCCCTAAGACTAACACAGCAACTCGCTTGCAATCAATGACTTCACCCAATGCTTTGGCTATTGGTTTGGCAAACAAATTCATCTCGGAGATTGTTTCGTCATCCAAATCAAAGAAGTAATCAACCTCTTGTTTAGGCACGACCAAACAGTGTCCTTTCGAGACAGGGAATATGTCCAAGAATGCGATGAACTTGTCATTTTCGGCAATCTTATAACAAGGTATTTCGCCGTTTATGATTTTGGTAAATATTGTAGCCATTTTTATCCATTAAAAGTTATGTCGATAATTTCAAAAGTTAGCATTCCTGCGGGAACTTGGATTTCTGCTTTGTCGCCTTTTTTCTTTCCATATAGCCCTTTTGCTATTGGTGTGTCTGCCGAAATTTTGTTCTCTCTGATGTTTGCTTCGCGTTCAGGCACTATGGTATATTGCATTACTGCATTATTGGCTAAGTTTTTGATTTTCACGGTATTCATAAGTTGCACAACATTGGTATCTATCTTGCTTTTATCTAAAACTCTTGCATTTCTGAGAGTTTCTTTGAGGTTTGCAATCTTCATTTCCAACAGTCCTTGTGCTTCTTTTGCCGCGTCGTACTCTGCGTTTTCAGATAAGTCTCCTTTGTCTCTTGCTTCTGCTATTTGAGCCGAGATTTTGGGTCGTTCAACCGACTCTAATTGTTTGATTTCTTCTTTCAGCTTATCTAATCCGTCTTGTGTTAAGTAAGTATATTTGCTCATTGTTTTAATATAATAAAAAAATAGAGAACTCCTTTTGGGGAGAACTCTGACGTTTATTCTAATACGGTGCAAAGATAGCGTTTTTTTTTAATATGCAAATTCTTTGAGTATGTATATTGATATATTTTGTATTTAACTTATTATCAGCAAATTAAATTCATAATTGTAGATTTTGGCGTATATATTTAAGTTTACATTTGTAGACTATTATTAGGTTTATTTTCAAATTGTTGTAAAAATTACGCCAAATATTTAATGCTTATCATATTTTCTTTTTAAGATTTCGGAAGCAATCATACCTTGTTTTAGGTTGAATAAATCTTGCGAAGTTTTATTTGTTTCAGGATGATGATGAGTCTGAACCGGTTTTTTTGCAGGTTCTTTTTTCTCTTTTATTTTTGATTTTTTTTCAGGTTTCGATATATTTGCCGTTGGCTCTGCGTCTTTTAAAGGTTCTAATAATTTATCGGAGTCCCAGAGTTTTTTTCGGTCTTCATCTTTGGTGTATCTTTCTTTTCGCTTTACGTTTTTCATTTCAGACCTAAACCACAAAAGCAAGGCGACTAATAATATGATGACGATTATTATATACATTTTTTTTTGCAAATGTATTATTTTTTTGACTTACAATGTATATAATATTTATAAATTTGGATAATTTTTAAACTGCATAAAATAGAATTATGAATGACAATTTTAAGATTTTAATTATTTTACTCACAATATTTTCGCTGGGAATATCCTGTAAATCAATGCAAAACAAGCAAAAAGAGAAAGCTAAGCAAGAAGCTGAAATCGAACTTGTTGGCAAGGCGGTATATACCACAAAATGGTGCGTTGGAGCAAGACCATCGCCGAAGCAAGAAGCAGAGCATAGACAAAAACGAGCCATACGCAATACCACTTTAACATTCACAAATAAGGCAACCAAACAAAAACTAACCTGCAAGACTAATGAGCTGGGCGAGTTTAAGTTAAAAGCATCTAAGGGCGTTTGGGAGTATGGTTTCAGCGAAGATTTCAGGCTATCGAACAAGAGTCTTAGAGGTTTTAGCATTCCCCGAAACTGCGAGGAGTTTTACAGTAAGTCATACGGCATAATAGACTTACAATCAAACACTTCCAAAACTTTGATTTTTAAATTAAAATGCGACCCTTGCAACAAAAGTGAACGCCCCAGACCTTAATGACACCTTATATATAATGTATTTGTAAAAATTAATCTTATTAAAAGAAAAAACGATGGTTAAACGAGCAAAAAAAATACAGCCAATAGATAAGAAAAGTATCACTCAGCCTGTGCAAAGCACTAATATTCAAGCGAATACACAAATCACAAAACTGCCTGAATTTATAAGCAAACATCCCTACCTTGTGTTTAGTGCTTTATTAATTTTAATGCTCGTGATAGTCTTCAAAGATTATATTTTTATGAATGCCCTATTCATATATAAGGACATCGGCAGTGATACCCTTAATACATTTTACCCGCAAACTGTTTTAAGGAGTAATGCTGTTAATCAGCATCTTAACTACACCTTTCAAGCAGGTATGGGAAGAGCAATGGGCGGTAATACCAACTTAACCTACGATATTGTAAGTTTTATTTTACACCCTTTTTATAAGTTAATAAATTTATTTTGGCAAGGCAGAGACTTGGCATGGGGCATCGGCATTATGGAAGCAATGAAGCTATTTACAGGCGGTTTGGTTTTCTTTGCATATCTTCGCACAATAAGGCTGAGCCAAGTAACGGCATCAATCGGCGGACTGCTGTTTGCATTTTCGGGAATTATGATAGGCGGAAGCACATGGTATATGTATTGTTATGATTTGATATTCTGGGCATTGCTACTACTCGCCTTTGAGCAGGCATTAATAAAAAAACGATATTGGATATTCCTGATTATCAGCACAGCTACGTTTCAGACAATAAGTCCTTTTTACTCGTATTTCTTCGGGATGTTTTTTGTGTTTTACTCGTTATTGCGAGTGATTTCGGAAAGCACAACCATCAAACAAGCTCTCGGTTTTTACTTGCGAATGGTAGGCATAGTGGCACTCGCCGTATTGATAAACTTGCCGTTGCTTCTACCCAAAATAGAGTACATATTAAACTTGCCACGAGTGTCGGGCAACCTAAACAAAGCCGAGGCAATGCAAAAAATTTCAATTTTTGCCACCGGCGATTTCATTCATAATGTAACCGCAGTTTTACGCCTATTCTCAAACGACATACTCGGCGGAGGTCGCATGCCAAAAGAAATTATAAACGGGCAAACTTATCTAACCAGCAGTTTTAAAGGTTACAGCAATTATTATGAAGCTCCTATGTTCTACATTGGAATTTTGCCGTTGATATTTTTCTCGCAATTTTTGTTTTTCAAAAAAATGCGAACTCGCATACTGTTTGGAATATTTTTAATAATATGGATTTTCCCCGTTGTATTTCCATATTTCAGAAGAGCATATTTTCTGTTCTTTGGCGATTACTACCGACTATTCTCAATCTTTTTGCCTTTCGCAATTTTGTTACCGGCTCTAATAGGCTTCGACAAATTATTAACCGAGCAAAAAATAAACCTTCCGGCACTATGGATTACCTCGGCATTATTCCTGTTATTATTGTTTTATCCCTACTTCCCGGAAAAGAGCGAAGTGGTGTTTTCAATACAACTTTTTGCAGGTTTTCTAATAATATTATACACACTTTTAATAACAATCTACAAGCAGTATCCGTCGATGCGTGTTTACAGCATCATGGCATTGGGATTATTCATGATATTTGAGCTTGTCTTCATGGCAGACAAAACCGTTAATGACCGAGATGTGGTAAGCAAATCGGAATTTACCGCAAAAAAAGGCTACAACGATTACAGCATTGATGCCATTGAGTTTATAAATTCGCAAGACAGCAGTTTTTTCAGAACCGAAAAAGATTATTCCTCGGGAAGTGCCGTGCATGCCAGCATGAACGACTCTTATATCCAAAATTATTTTGGCACAACCATATATAACTCGCTTCAAAATCCTTATTATATTGCATTTTTGCAAAACCTCGGGATTATACATACCGGTAATGAAGCCGAGGCTCGTTGGGCCCCGGGTTTGAGGTCGAGGGCGTTGCTTGCCAATATGGCAAATGTGAAATATATGTTGTCGAAATCGCCCACGCCGTATTTCAAAGGCTTTGGTTATGATGCCATTAAGACTTTTGAAGATGTTACGGTTTACAAAAACAGATTTTTCCTACCGCTGGGTTATTCCTACGATAAAAAAATCAAAGAGAGTGATTTTAATAAATTATCATCATTGCAAAAAGATATTACGCTTATGCAAGCGGTGGTTTTGCCTGATAGCAATTTCACCAAAATCAGCGGGCTTACGGAATACGTGCAACCGAGCGACACTTTATATAGTCCCGTAGCTCTGCGTGTCGATGTGGACAGCCTAAGCAAAGAGGCTATGCAACTAACTTATTTTAAGCAAGATGAGATGCGTGGCAATATTCATCTAAGCAAAAAGCGTGTTGTGTTTTTCTCGTTTTTGTTTGACCGAAATTGGAAGATATACGCCAACAAAAAACTGCAAACCAACCTATTGGCAAATATCGGTTTTACGGGTATAGTGCTTCCTGCGGGTGATTATTCTTTGGAGTTAATTTATGAGATTGACAACGTTAATGTGTTTATGATTATCAGCAATATAATTTCAATACTCTTGTTTTTGTATTTTGGTTTGTGGCTTATTTTTAAAGAAAAGATTTCAAAATTTCTGAATTTCAAAAAATATAAAATTGCATAAGTCATCGCTTTATCTTTTCTAAAAACTTATTGGCAATGCGATTGGCATCTTCCGAGATTTGAGCTTTGTAGGATATTACACCAAACAATATCGTTATTATAGAACCTCGCATTAACAGGTCTATATAGAGGTTGTCTATTTTTGGAATTAAATGCGTTATTGCAAGTATCAGCAAGCCTGTGAGAATGATGTAGATATGCTTTTTGCTGTATGGTTGAAATTTGTATTTGCGACGTATGTAGGTATAGCGAAGCAGGAAAGTTAAGAACACCGATACCAATGATGCCAAAGCCGCACCCGTGATTTTGTATTGAGGGATTAACAGGATATTAGTCAATATCACAATGCCAACCAAAAACATAGTAATGTAAGAATGCACCCTGTAATTTCTTGACATCGCTATTATATTGACGCTTACTCCGCCGCCCATTTCAATTATATTTGCCAATCCTAAGAACAATACAACATATAAGCCGGAAGAATAGCCGGGCAATATCTTAAAAACATTGTGGATATTTGCCCAAATTCCCACAAACAGATAGACCGCAATAAGCAACTGATTAACAGTACTTTTACTATATATAGAAGCTAATGTTTTAGTGTCGTTTTTCTTCCAACTTTCAGAAATAAATACCGAGCTTATTTTTGCCAATGCCTTAGAAGGCAATAGTATTATAGAGGCAAAATAAAATGATATGGAATAAATGCCCGTATCTTGAAGTCCGATATATGAGTTTACCATGTATTTATCTATGTTCATTACTGCAACTCCGCTGAGGGTGGTTACGATGCCCCAAAATGCAACACTCATTATCCTCTTTTTCAAAGGTTGCAGAAACTCCTTCGACGGCAATGATAAATAAAGTTGCTTTCTCTTTATAAGCAAAATCATCAGCATGATACTCGGGCTACAATATGCAAGGGCATACAGCAACATAAAGCTCTGAAATTCAATATATTCCAAAGCATATACAACCAACAATACCAAATTCATTATCCTTACGCCCCACTCCCTGAAAACAACACCGGAAATGGTATCATACAGCATTCTGTTGTATATATCAAGGGTGTAAAAAATCAGAGTAAAGAAAATCAAAATCGGGAGAAGGTAGAAATTATTTTGCAATAAATTTGCTTTGTCTTCTTTGCTTACCATGATGTAATCTTTGAAGATGAACAACAAACTTAATACTACCGCAAGTCCTATGATATTTATGATAAAGACTAATGATAAAATCCCGTTGTGCTTTTTTTCGTCTTGGCGGAAATACGGAAACATTCGTATCAAGACACTGCCTGTTCCGAGCATCGCTAAGCTTGTAAGCATGGAGTTGAGAACCATCAAGACGTTTACCAAACCGACTTCTGCCCGATTGAGAAATTTAGGCATGAGAAGCCCGGTTGTGATAAAACCCAATAAGACTCCGATATACATGTACACGGAGCCTTTTATTGATTGTTTTGCTATTTCGCCCATAGACTGTCTTTGGTTATACCCACTTCACAAGTCCAAAATCTTGTCGATGTGGCAACGATTTTAAATTAGGATAAATTCTAAATGCGTAGCTGTAATTTCCGGGTCCCGGGGGCAACATCTCAATATTGTAGTAAGCCTTTGAGCCTTCGGATTTTACATATTCCAATTTTTGCGATGCTACAACGTGGCGATTGCCATCTGAGTCGGTTTCGGAAATTATTATCTCGGCGGCAACAAGCTCATGCTCCAATGATTTTAGGTCGAGAACTAACTCGCCGTAATATTTCTCGCCGGGCATCATTGCGTTTTTCACAGGGTCGGATAACTTTATATTTACCGTCTCAATATCGTTCCACTTGCTTTGGATTTTTAATTTTTCATCAGCCAGTCTTTTTGCCACTTCAAAATTATTTTCTCGCAAGAGTTTATTTCGACTTGCTAATTTTTTGTAAAATCTATCACGATAATCATTTATCATGCGAGTGGTTGTGAAGTTCGGTGCTATATCGCTCATACATTTTTTGATGTACTCTATCCATTTGTCCGACAGCCCGTCGTCGCCGTCTTCATAATAAAGAGGTATTATTTCGTTCTCCAAAGTTTGATATATTACTTCGGCATCGAGGTCGTCTTGCAAATGTGATTGGTCGAAAGTTTTTTCGAGTGGCAATGCCCAGCCTGCACCTTCTTTGTAGCCTTCAACCCACCAGCCGTCTAACACACTGAAATTCATCACACCATTCATCACGGCTTTCATACCGCTTGTACCTGATGCCTCTTTGGGTCGCTGAGGATTGTTAAGCCAAATATCTACACCTTGCACAAGGTATTTTGCCAAACTCATTTTGTAATTTTTCAAGAATAAAATTTTACCAAGAAAATCTTGTCCTTTTGAAATTTCAATTATTCGTTGAATTATCTCTTGTCCGGCTTTATCTTGCGGATGAGCTTTCCCTGCAAAAATTATATGCACGGGTCTATCGGCATTATTTACGATTTTCTTCAATCGCTCTAAATCTCTGAGAATCAGGTTGCCTCTTTTGTAGGTTGCAAATCGACGAGCAAAACCGATTGTAAGAGCATTGGGATTTAATGCGTCTTTTATGTCGAATATGAATTTAGGATTTTCATATTTTAGAAGTTCGGCATTATCGAGGCGTTTTTTTATAAATTCAAAAAGTTGATTTTTCTTGCGTCGTCTGATTTCTCGAATTTGAGAATTTGAAAGGCTGTTGATTTTTGAAAAATCAATTTCATCATTTTCATTAATTAATAATTCTTGCCATTCAGTTGCCGTCCAAGTTTTGGGATGCACCCCGTTTGTAACATAGCCGATGTGTAGCTCTTCGGGGAAATATCCATCCCACATTTTATTGAAAATATCGTACTTGGTAACCTCACCGTGAAGTTTGCTCACTCCATTGATTTCCTGAGCGAAGTTGGCAGCCAATGCACTCATTGAGAATTTCTCGGATTTTTTGCCGTGTTCTTGTCTGCCCAAGTTTACGAAATCTTCTTTTGAGATTTTTAATCTTTCGGGATAATGCCCCAGATAGGTCATCAATAAATCTTCGGTGAAACTGTCATGACCGGCGGGAACAGGGGTGTGGGTGGTAAACAGCGACGAGCTTCTAACAACTTCTTGTGCTTCGCGGAAAGTGATTTTGTATTTTTCCATGTGTTGTCGCATTCGCTCAAAACCGATGAAAGCGGCATGCCCCTCGTTGATGTGGTATATCTCTGCCTCGATGTTCATTTTTCGCAAGGCTCTTATACCGCCAATGCCAAGCACCAATTCCTGTTTCAATCTGTTTTCGTTATCGCCTCCGTATAGTCGATATGTTATGGCACGGTCTTCTTTGTTGTTGTCTTCGCGGTCAGTATCAAGCAAGTATAGATTTATGCGACCAACTTTCACTTTCCAAATTTGGACATTTACGCGTCGTCCCGGCAATGCTAATTGAATGTATATTGCATCGCCGTTTTCGTCGGTAAGCAATTCGGCGGGAAGGTTGGAAAATATTTGCGATTCATAGAAAGCATCTTGCTGACCATTTACTCCGATTTTTTGAGTGAAATATCCTTGTCGATAGAATAGCCCCACGGCGTGCATTTCGTATCTTGAATCAGATGCTTCTTTAAGGTAGTCACCGGCAAGTATTCCCAAACCGCCTGAGTATATTTGCATTATGTCGGTTATTCCGTACTCCATGCTGAAATATGCAACTGACGGAAGTGTGGGAGCCGGTTTTGTGTTTATGTATTTTTCGTATTCTTTGTAAACCTCATAGTATTTGTCCATGAAGTTTTTATCATTTTCAAATTGCCTTACTTTTTCGTAGCCTATATTTTTAAGAATTTCCTGCGGATTTAATGCTTCGATATTTGCTTTTTCCTTGCCAATATACATGAACAGCTCCTGTGCTTTCGGACTCCACGACCACCAAAGGTTTTGGGCTATTTCTTCCAAGCCTTTCAGTTTTTGGCTTAATGTTGATTGCACCGATATATCTCGCCAAATGGGCAAGTTGCTGTTGTATGTTCTTACTTCCTTAAATTTTTGCGGTACAGTAGGAATGTATAAATCGCCCTTTATTTTTTCCAATGCTTTTTTATAGGCAGCAATATGGCTCGGCAATAATTTTTGCCATGATGTTTCATTTGCCACTTCCAATACTTGCTGTCTAGTGTTGTCGTAATTTTCATCAACTTTGGAAGTGCAATTAAATATTATTTGCTCTATTATTTTGGTTACTTCGGCGTGGTTGTCTTCGGTGCGGTCTAAAATTGTTAGAGGGCTTATCTTAGGTTGTTGCTTTAACAGGTCGCCAAGTCCTGATAATGAGGATATTGCAATAGGTGTTCCTTTGGCTAAAGTTTCATGAGCCGTGTAGCCCCATGCTTCGTAATAATACGGGAATAATCCGTAATCAAATCCGCAGGTTAGCTCCTTGAACGGAATGTTGAAGATACCATCTCTTCCGCATAAAAGTCCGGGGCAATATATTAGGTTTACTTTGTCTTCCTTGCGGTTTTGAATTTGACGATTGTTTATGGCTTGCATAATTTCGTTGTAATCCGATTGATGCAGGAAGTGGGTCAAAATGTGGTCGTTGCTTTCGACTGCGGTTTTATTTTTAATGGCATTTTTGAGGTCTTCTCTTGCACCATAATTGTCGGTTGGGAACATCAAAAATACAACTGTGTCTGTTTCCGGCGGAGTGGTCTCATTGAGATTTGCCACCGCATCAATAATCATATTGATACCTTTATTATAGAAGTTGTATTCGCCACTTGTGAAAATCAACCTCGTATTTTGGTCTAACTTTTTATTTAAAAGAGCTTCGGCAACATTGATTATTTTCTCTCTTACTTCGGTTCTTATACCCTCTTTATCAACTTTGTTATCCAAACCGTAGGGCGTAATTACGTCAGGTTGTTTGTCGATGAATTGGGCTACTTGTTTGGCTGTAAACTCACTCGGCACTGTAAATACATCGGCATTATGAGCGGCGTTCCATTCCATTGAGTGCTTGGAGATTACATTGTAATTTCTTGAAAGTTCAAATGGTTTGATATCCTCAGGCAAGTTATATAATTGCCCTCTGTTGTTGGAAATCATACGGCTTAATATGGGCGAATGCAAAGAAAATACCGTTGCAATATTTTTATCTTTTGAACGAAGATAAAGCAAGCCTGCTCCCGATTGCCAACCGTGGAAATGAGCCAATACTTTGGTGGCTGAGTTTAAATTATATTCGCAAAAATTCTCTATAAGTTTTCCTACGGCATATCCAAACATTGCAGTTTCGATATAATCCCAACCGCCTGCCATTGAGTCTAATTGGAATTGCTCCCAAAACTTTGTGAAGATTTCGTTTTTCTTGCCCACAAAGTTGGAGAAGTCTAACAATATAGCTGTTGGTTTGCCTTTAATAAGCCATCGTCCTATTCTGAAACGCAAGCCCGATTTCTCGGCGTGCTTCTTCCAATCGGAATACAGCAATGGGATTTCCTCAAATTTGCTGTTGTCAATTTCATTGCGGTTAATATCGGGACCTATTAATATATAATTGGAATTATATTTTTCATTGATATAGTTTGCTTTTTCTGCTATCACGGTATGCACATCGCCAAGATTGTTGCATATTTCCCATGATGTTTCAAAGATTAAAGCCGGTGTATTCATGTTTTTTGTTTTTTATGGTATAAAAAATAGAACGCTATTCTATCATTATTTATTATTTTTTAATATTTTTGATGTTCACTAAAAATCGTAATTGAAAATGAAATATTTACTTCTCATTCTGACATTCGTAGGCATCATGTCCATAGATGCCATGGCTATTGATCGTCCTCGCAAATTAAGTGCCGATACTGTTGCATCGGGTAATTTAACCGAAAAAGTTACCAAAACAACCATCAGCAACCCTACCCCGCCTCCCCAAAAAGAAGAAAAATTGCTCCCGGGAACTATACCCACATTTTGGTTTACCTTCGTAGTGAGCCTGATAGGTGCTTACTTTATTTACAGCTTAGTGCTGGGCCCCTTGGCAGTATTGCTGATATACTTCTTAGCCAACAAACGCAAAAAAGAAGTGATGAAAGCCGTATGGGGCTGGATTGCCGGCACGGTTTCGGGCATCTTGCTTTGGTTGATTTTTAAAGGCAAGGTATTTTAATTATAAGGTGTATCTATTGAAGATGTTTATCTAAAATTGCCTTTACTTCCGAAATTTCAAGGGGCGACATCAACGATAAGCTCAAAGCGGGGAATACGAATTTTTGTGTCTTTGTCTCCGCTTCTATGATTATGTCTTTTTTGAATTTGAAAAAGGAGTGTTTGATTTCATACGATTTTAAAGCCCTTACGGGAAATTTCAAAGCCTTGTATTTCCTGAAAAATGGGTGTGCCGTATAAAATCTAATTATGATAAATTCGCCATTATCTTGAATGAAAAAATAATTTAACCTTAAAAACAGCATAACTGCATGGGTGAGAATTAAAATCATTATCAAACTTCCGATAAAATATTTCACGGCAACGGTATTAGGCTCAAAAGCAAAATATGCCAGAAATGCAAATGTGGCAAATGTCAATATAATATAAGTCAGCCTAACCTTGGCGGTTCTAAATTTATTGTCAATAGTAAACATTATATATAAAGTGTTAAAAAATCAATCCGCCAATTTACACAAAACAAAAAAACCGACCAACTTTAATTTAAGAAAAAATTTCTTCAAGCTCATTAGGCGAAAAAAATATGAAAAAAGCAGTGTACATTTGTAAACTCATAACCGTATGATTGTGAACGTATTAAAACACAAATGTAATTCACAATAAAAAAAACACTGCATAATATTATTCCAAATATTATTTTATTTATTAAATTAGCCGTCGATTATTTATAAATTTAATAGAAAAATTATGTCGAAAAAAATCATTTCGTTATTAGTTATTTTTTCGCTGTTTGCTAACTTTTCAGTAAAAGCAGAAGGCGAAGACGAGGGAATGTGGATGCCATTTCTCATTCAAAAGCTGAATTTTACAAAAATGCAGAAAATGGGATTACAGCTCACTCCCGAAGACATTTACAGTGCAAACCAAAGCAGTCTTAAAGATGCAGTAGTAGCACTTGACCACGGTTCGTGTACAGGAGAAATCATATCATCGCAAGGTCTCCTGCTAACCAACCACCACTGCGGATACGGCGAAATCCAAGCTCACAGTACTGTGGAACACGACTATCTCACCGACGGATTCGTGGCATGGAGCAAAAAAGAAGAATTACCCAACCCGGGCAAAACTGCTTCATTCCTAATAAGAGCCGAAGACGTAACTCAAAAAGTTTTGGCTCGTCTTGACGACAAAATGGACGAAGAAGAACGTGAATTAGCTGTGGAAAAAGTATCAAAAGAGATTGCTGATGCTACAACAAAAGGTACTCATTACGAAGCAGAAGTTGGAAGTTTCTTCAAAGGAAACAACTACTATCTATTTGTATATGAAGTATTTAAAGACATCCGTTTGGTATATGCACCACCTTCATCAATAGGTAAATACGGTGCTGACACTGACAACTGGGTATGGCCTCGTCATACAGGCGACTTCTCTGTGTTTAGAGTATATGCTGACAAAAACGGTAAACCCGCTGAATACTCAAAAGACAATGTGCCTTTGAAACCTCGCAAATTCCTAAAAATCTCATTAGGCGGATACAAAAAAGGCGACTTCACAATGGTATTAGGATATCCCGGTAGCACAACCAGATACCTCACCGCAAAAGGTGTTGAGCAAGTTATGGAAAACGAAAACAAAATTCGTATCAAACTACGTGGTATGAAACAAGATATCATGAAAAAAGAAATGGATAACAGCGACAAAGTGCGTATCCAATATTCTTCAAAATATGCTCAATCATCAAACTACTACAAATACTCAATCGGACAAAACAAAGGGCTTACAAACCTTAACGTAACCGACAAAAAAAGAGAACTTGAAAGAGAATTGATAAAATGGGTTAATTCTAACAGAAAAAGAAAAGCAAAATACGGCGATATGATTTCGCTTATTGACGACGCTGTGAAAAAAGGCGACGAATACGATGTTGCTTATAACTACTGGATTGAAGCAATTTGGTTGGGTGCTGAATTTCCTAAATTCGCACTTGGTGCATCAAGAATTTTACAAGGATACCTTGCTTCAAAAGATGATGCAATCAAAAAAGAATTAGTGAAAAAAGCTGACAATTTCTTCAAAGATTACTATCAAAAACTTGACAAAGACCTTTTCGTAGCAATGATGGAAGTGTACAAAAAAGACTTAAACAAAAAGTTTTATCCTAAATTCTTCGAAACAGTTGCAAACAAATACAATGGTAGTTTCAGAAAATATGCTGATTATATTTATGCAAACTCAATCTTCACAAACAAAGCAAGATTTAACGATTTCTTAAATACCCCCGATGCTGGCAAATTGGCAAAAGACCCCGCTATAATCATAGCTCAAGACGCTCTTAAAGTATTAGGCGACATTGATGACAACTCTATCGAATATGCCGACCAAAAACTTAAAGGCGAACGTCTTTACATGGATGCTTTGAGAAAGATGTACGGCGACAAAAAAGCATTATATCCGGATGCAAACTCAACAATGCGTTTTACATACGGAAAAGTAGGCGACTACAAACCTCGTGATGCTGTTCTTTATAAACACTTTACAACCTTAGAAGGTTATATGGAAAAAGAAGACATCGGTGCTGAAAAAACTGCCGAGTTCTATGTACACCAAAAATTAAAAGACCTTTACAAAGATAAAGACTACGGCAAATACGGCGTTACCGACGAAAACGGAAACAAACGTATGATGGTGGCTTTCACAAGCGACAACGACATAACCGGCGGTAACTCGGGAAGCCCTGTTCTTAACGGCGAAGGTAATTTAATAGGTGTTGCTTTCGACGGCAACTGGGAAGCCATGAGCGGCGACATTGCTTTTGAAACTGAATTACAAAAATGTATAAATGCTGATATCAGATTTATCCTTTTTGTTATTGAAAAATACTCGGGAGCAAAACATCTTACCAAAGAAATGAAGTTAGTAAAATA
>PDWI01006964.1_pt1 | contig 22388 bp, 13 predicted proteins | sample 1430891 | NCBI WGS metagenome assembly PDWI01 (sample SAMN01162508, study PRJNA174530) | Oral metagenome, whole genome shotgun sequencing project. | biome: Marine environment; feature: Marine mammal; material: Swab sample of the gingival sulcus; isolation source: swab sample of gingival sulcus... | reverse complement strand
GCATCATTGGCGCTTGTTCGTACTCAAAAAACGGATTTATAATTAATTCTTATATTTCCTTTTTTCCTATTGACTTTTGATAGTTAGTCTTTCCACTTTGCAACCTGGCACCAAGAAAAACACAAGTGTTTTTCAATGAAATGTTCTTGCGAACGTGAAATATTGGTCGCTGACCAACATGAAATTTTCCTGATTAATCAGGCAAGTGAAATGTGCGAGCACATAAAAAATGCGACACAAATGAATATGTCATCCCGAGTGAAATCGAGGGATCGCGCTTTTGCTTTCAACTTTTAGCTGTCCACTTTCTGCTTTTTTGAACCTGGCACCAAGAAAAACGCTTGCGTAACATTTTATGCTATAATATGAGAAACAATATCATTTGGAGGCATTATGAAAACGCGGACGATCAAGGTCACGTCGTTATTTCCGGCGTCAAAAACAGAAGTATTTAGGCGGTTACAACAATTTGAAACGCTTAGTAAAATCGCCTATCCGTATATTACCTTTACACCACTGAACGGTGATAAAAATTTGCTGTGGCAACCGGGTGAAACATTTACATTTAAGGCTAAACTATTAGGCTTTATTCCCTTTGGTATTCACAAAATTAACGTCATTGAGTTTGACCAAAACGGGCGAATATATACCAATGAGCAGAATACTTACGTGTCGGTTTGGAACCATCTAATTATCCTAAAAGAGGTCGCCGTAGACAGCACCGAGTATAGCGACGAAGTCGAAATATATGCCGGCTGGAAAACCTTTTTTGTCTATTTATGGGCAAGTTTATTTTACCGTCATCGTCAACGCCGTTGGATTAAAATGTTAAAGTCATAGTTTAAAATAAAAAAGGAGCGGTTTGCTCCCTTTTAAGTCAATATAACTATTTTAATTTTAAAGCCTCTTGCCAGACGGCCTCTTTAAAACCGACCAGCACCACTTTTGCATCTGCCAACAAAGGGCGCTTGATCAGCATACCGTCGCCGGCTAAGCGGTCAAATAATTGGTCGTCGCTTTCAACGGCAAACTTTTCTTTCATATTGAGGGCGCGGTAGGCCATGCCCGATGTATTAAAGAATTTTTTGAGTGGCAAACCACTGGTTTTATGATACTTTTTCAGTTGTTTTGCCGTTGGTGGGGCGGTTTTAATATCGACATAGTCAAATTTTACATTGTGTTTCTCCAGGAAAGCAACTGCTTTCTTGCAGGTCGTTCATTTGGGATAACAATACAGTTTCATTTAGTTAGTCCTTTCTTTAAATTTCCATATAACGGTCAACAGTGTAGCAATTATCAATAATGGTGGTGCAATTATGATAGCAAATAGATTGTTTGCCCAAGCATCAAAACCATAATACGTCGCTATATAGTTTGAATACGGCAACGCCCAACTGTATACCGCATAGCCGAATATAAATATTGTAATTAAATAGAGTAACGTTCCAATTCCAATGCTTTGAAAAAATCTCACGAATGCCATAAATATGCTATTGCTTAGACTAATCGCATCATTTTTTCTAAATTTTATTATAAAACTTAACTGATAGATTACAATTATCATAAGGATAATATATGAAATATACTTAAATAAATCAACTGACAAGTCACTTAATGAAAAGCCATCAGTTAGCCTTGATAGACGGTTTAAGAAATAGTCATAGCAAAATAAAAAATATGGATAAATTATAAATGAGAGACTAAAAAAATGCTTATGCTTCATTCAATCTTTCCCCGTTTCATTGTTTGCATGGTGATATTTAAATAATATCCACTTATCGTGCATTTATTCAAAATCAATTTAATTTGCCTACTTTGACTTAATAAAAGTTACTTGAACTTGACAAGATATTTTAGGTAGTGTATCCTCTTTCTGTCGAGATGAAGTTTTGGCATAACAATGGAGGAATTATGGATAATCAGATGTTAATAACTTATGTAATTACATTTATTACCGGTGCATTTGCAGTTGGCTCAATTGGCTATTTTATAAAAAATAAGCGCTTTATCGGTAGAAGTGTATTTACGACAATTGCGGCAGTCATCGTCTTTGTAATGGGAATTGTAGCCAGCGTGAAAGGCATTCCAATTACGCAGTTGCAATACTTGATTGAAACGACCTTTAAGTAAAACTAAAGCATATTACGCCCTCGTTAGTGCATTAACGAGGGTATTTTATAGCGGCCTGAATAATTGGCTTAAATCAGGTTGAAAACATAGTTGTCATCAGATGGGTATAGCGATAATGCCGCCGAATGATAATATTATTTTGATTATTCATATTATCTCTTCTGCAATTGACGGTCTTTATGTTATAATCATAATGTAGCATTCCATAATAAACAATTGCCAAATGGTCTTTGTTTGTTGTGTCGCAAAGAAGATCGGAGTTAGACAAATGCGTTTAGATAAATTTTTAAAAGTTTCACGTTTGATCAAGCGGCGCACCGTTGCCAAAGATGCCTGCGATCACGGTAAAGTTATGATTAATGATAAAGTGGCTAAAGCCGGCACTACAATCGCGGTTGGTGATGTTATCACCATTACTTTTGGTGAACGCGTCAGTCGCTATCAAGTGCTAAAACTGGCGGCAACAACCAAAAAAGAAGATGCCGCTGATATGTATAAACCTTGCTAGATTAACCCCCCAAAATTTTTAAGGGAAGATGATGAAATATATAAAACGCAATTTATTCACAATTTTATTAATTATCGGCTTAATCCTGCTATTGGGCTATAGTGGCGTCACCTACCTCAAGCAAGAGCAAATGATAACCCAGAAAAAAATCGAACTCGAAGAAAAAATCGCCGAGCACGAAGCGCTGTTGACCACTTTGCGATTGTTGCGTGAAGAAGTCGACCAGCTCGACAATGTCGAAACCAAAGAATCACTTGCTCGCCAAAAGCTTAACATGATTATGCCCGATGAAATGATTTACGTCATTACTTTTCAAAGGCAGGACGAAGAAGATGAGTAATCGTTTGGCGGCCATTGATATCGGCAGCAATTCAGTGCGTTTATTGACCTGTCGGCGCGATCAAACCGGTCTAGTTGAGCGCAGCAAACAAGTCAACACGACGCGTCTGGCCAAAGGTGTCGACCAAACCGGCCGGTTGGCCGAGCCAAATATCATCCAAACCATCGCCGTCTTAAAAGACTATGCAACTCAATTAGCCGAATTAGGCATAAAAAATTGCTCGGTGTTTGCTACCAGTGCTGTACGCGATGCGGCCAATAGCGACGATTTTTTAGCACGCGTCAAAGCAGAGACGGGGTTTAACATTACGATATTATCCGGTCAACAAGAAGCGGCTTATGGCTTTTTGGGCGTGGTTAAAGGCAACAGCCGTCCAGCCGATAAAATTTTGGTTATCGATGTTGGCGGCGGCTCAACCGAGCTAATCTTTGGCGATCAAAGCGGTGCCATTGAATACTCAGACAGCTTTGATATTGGCGCCGTTCGCATGACCGAACGCTTTGGTTTAACACATGCTATGCAGCCTGCTCAATATAAAGCCGTCGAAAGCGAACTCTTTAAGCAACTTCAATCAAAAAATCTCAGTCACTACAAAGGCGCCGCGTTATGTTGCATTGCAATTGGCGGTACGGCAACCAGCTTAGCGGCAATTGATTTGCAATTACCAGCTTATGACGCCGAGGCAATTCAAAGACATCAGATGACGCAAACGGCCCTAGCAGAATTAACCGGACGCCTAGTTGCAGCTACGCGTGCCGAAAAGCTAAATATGGCCGGATTGGCAGCCGGACGTGTCGATATCATCAGTGCCGGCGCTTTAATAATCAATGGTGTGATGCGTTATTTTGAACAGCCAACGCTCTATTTTAGTGACTATGATAATTTAGAGGGCTCGCTGCAAAGCGAAAGGATTGACGGATAAAACATGAAATCACAGGCCGATATTTGTCAGGCAGTTGCCAATAGCATAGAGCAAAACATCAAGACAGCCGGTTTACACTTGTTGGTCGCCGTCAGTGGTGGTGTCGATTCGATGGTGCTTTTAGCATTGTTAGACCGGCTGGCGCCACAACGCGATATTAAACTAACAGCCGTACACCTCGATCATATGTATCGGGCCGATGCGGCCATTGCCGACGCTCGCTTAGTAGAAGACTATTGTCAAGACTTGGGTATAGCCTGTCATATATACCGCCGGCCAATTGCAAGCATTGCCGCTGCAAGCGGCCAAGGCTTTGAAGAAATAGCGCGCGACACGCGCTATCGATTGTTTAGGGCCTTAAAACTAGCGCTTAAAGCCGATTATATCGTTACGGCCCATCATCTTGACGATTTGGCAGAGAGCGTATTGCTGCATCTATTGCGGGGCAGTGGTATTGACGGCTTGGTAGGCATTAGAACCTGTGACGGCGATTTATTTCGACCGCTTTTAACGGTTAGCAAAACACAAATTTTGGCATTTGCCGCTGCAGCTTCGGTTCCGTATAACGAAGATTTATCAAATGATGATACCACATTTTTAAGAAATAAAATTAGACATCAATTAATACCGCAATTGACAGAGCAGTATAACCAATCTTTGGTTGCGCAGCTGGCACAGTTATCCGATATTGTGCGTCATGAAAGCGACTATTTAGCAGCTGATACGCGCCGCCTTTTTGATGAAATAGTCGATTGCGGGCAGGCGATAACAATTAATCGAGCCGGCTATAAAGGCGCGCACAGCGCCCGACGGCGCCGTTTGGTTCGCTACCTTTTTGAGACATTTGCCGGTTCGCTCAAAGATTTAACTTATCAGCATATCACAATGCTTGACAACTGGTTAATTGAAGGCAAAATCAATTCGCAGCAAAGTTTGTTGGGGCTACATTTTTTAATCGACCGTACAGTGGTGCACATCACAAAAGGTCAAGTTAAAAAGGCGATAACTGATGCCACTTTCTTACGTGCCGGTGTTAATCAAATCGCTCAGTTTAATCTGCATATTACACTAAGCAGTGCGCCGCTTAGCGATATTGCCCAGACGACGGTTAGTTTGTATTTGCCCAAGCATATGTCCAATTGCCAACTGCTGCTGCGCACCAGACAAGCCGGTGATTTTATTCGACCAAAGGGTTTGGCGGGCAAAAAAAAGAGCATTAAGAAATTGTTTAACGAACAAGCCGTGCCGATAATAGAACGTGACCGTTTGCCGCTTTTGGTATGTCAAAACGAAGTAATTTGGGGCAAAGGGCTACGCCCTTCCATTTATCAAAAACGAGTGGATGATAAAAATGAGACGGCTGCATTTGTCTATATTGATTTTATAAAGTAAAAACAACTATTGGTAGGCGATGTTAAATTGCTACAGATAATGACAACATTGTTACGAATAATCCCGAAAAATATTGAGATAGAGGGGTATATGTGATAAAATAGAGTGGTTGTATTGGCTCAAATATTGGGAGGAAAGGATGAAGAAGTTTTTTAGAGGTGCGACATTATATGTTTTGTTATTCCTCGTCATCGTTTTAGTAATAGGTCTCTTTAATAGTAACCCTTCTGAAGTAGTCAAACTTAAGACTTCAGAATTTATTAAATATTTACAAGACGATCAAATTGCCTCGGTTAAAATGCAAGAAGACGATGTTGAAGGCGTTTTAAAAGATGGCCGCAATTTTGAAACCTACATACCAAATCTAATTGGCGACCCAGTCGGCATTGAATTGATGAATAAAGTGAAAGCCGGAAAAATTGCCGAACTAGATGGTGAAAGGCGTCAAGAAACACTGGCGATTTTCAACATACTAGCACCAATCATTATGATCGGTCTATTCGTCGTCTTTTGGTTTGTGTTTATGCAAAACTCGCAGGGCGGCGGCAGCCGCGTGATGTCATTTGGCAAATCGCGTGCAAAACTACATAAAGAAAACGGCGACAAAAAGATTACCTTCGCTGATGTTGCCGGTTTAGATGAAGAAAAAGAAGAAATGCAAGAAGTAGTTGACTTTTTGCGCGCACCGCAGAAATACGTCGAATTAGGCGCACGCATTCCAAAAGGTATATTGATGGTTGGCCCTCCGGGAACCGGTAAAACCTATTTGACGCGTGCAGTTGCCGGCGAAGCCGGCGTGCCGTTTTTCTCAATTTCCGGTTCTGACTTTGTCGAGATGTTTGTCGGCGTCGGCGCATCGCGCGTGCGTGACCTATTTGAAAATGCCAAGAAAAACTCACCTTGTATTATATTTATCGACGAAATTGACGCAGTCGGTCGTAAGCGCGGTGCCGGCTTAGGCGGTGGGCACGACGAGCGCGAGCAAACCCTTAACCAATTATTGGTTGAAATGGACGGCTTTGCCGAAAACGAGAGCATTATCATTATTGCGGCGACCAATCGCCCCGATATATTAGACCCAGCGTTGCTGCGCCCGGGTCGCTTTGACAGAGAAATTAGCGTCGGTCTACCCGATATTTTGGCGCGTAAGGCAATTTTAGAAATTCACGCCAAAAATAAACCGGTGTCACGACGCGTCAACTTTAAAACAGTTGCGCGCGGAACGCCCGGTTTTACGCCGGCAGACTTAGAAAACCTGTTAAACGAATCGTCAATTTTAGCAGCACGCAATAACGAGCATCAAATTACCATGAAACGCATCGACGAGGCTTTGACGCGTTTGATGATGGGTGTCGAGAAAAAGAGCCACGTGCCAACCGAACGCGATCGCAAGATTACGGCTTATCACGAGGCCGGTCACGCCATCATCGCCAAGTTATTGCCTAATACCGAGCCGGTTCACCAAATTACCATTATCAAGCGCGGTCGCGCAGCCGGCTTTACATTGCGCCTGCCCAACAACGACGATCAACATATGACAAAAAGTCAAATGGAAAACAGAATCATGGTTGCCCTCGGTGGTCGAATTGCCGAAAAACTGATTTTTCAAGATGTGTCAGCCGGCGCCTCCAGCGACTTAGATCACGTTACCAAAGTGGCGCGGGCGATGGTTACCCAGTTTGCCATGAGTGACAACTTGTCGCAGATGTCTTACGACACCGGCCGTGAAGTATTTATCGGTCGCGACATGGGGCATACCAAAGAGTTTTCTGATCAGGTTCAAGCTGAGATCGATCGTGAAATCAGTCGCATCGTCGACGGACTTTACGAACGCGCGTTAACCCTGATGAAAGACAATATCGATAAACTGGAAAATGTCACACAGGCGCTACTTGAATTTAAGACGATTAACGGCGAAGAATTTGATGCCGTATTTGAGCGTGGTGTTTCAGCCGTGCAAGAAATTCGCGACCTCAATGATGGTGAAATGGACACGGCAATCTTCAAAGAAACCGAAGAGGACATTGCCGATCGCCAGCCACCGGTTGCGCCACCGCCGGCTGTCAATAAAGCAACTAAAAAAACAGAGGCGGCAACAGAAGGCAAACCGCAAAATGATCAGCCGACTGAACCGCAGGCGCCCAAGCAATCAGAACAGAGCGAAAGCGGACAAAGCCAGCAAGCACCAGACGATAAAAAACCGCAATAAACAACAAAAACAATCACTCAAAAATCACCATTTATTGGTGATTTTTTTGTCTTTAAAAATAGTTACAAAAAATGCATATTTTGATATTTATTTATTAATTTATATGCTATACTAAAAATGTATATTTCTAATTGACAAACAAGTTGAGCGGAGGTTTTCATGAATCTTAAAAGGCGCATCATTTCAATCGTTATTATCATTTCAATGGTATTGCAATTGCCATTATCTGCCTATGCAGATACCTATCAGTATGATCAGTACAATCGCTTAATCAAAGTCATCTATGACGATGGTACAATTGTACAGTATTTTTACGATGCCAATTCAAATTTAATTAAAAAAGAAGTTACCCCAGGTACAACTACGACAACTGAAAACACAACCGGGTCAACTGATAACACAGTGCCGACGACGGCCGAAAATACGACATCAGGTCAAGATAATACGTCAGCGACGACCGGTAATACAGTGCCGACAACAGCCGATAATACGACGTCGGGTCAAGATAATACGTCGGCGACGACCGATAACACAGTGCCGACGACAGCCGATAATACGACGTCGGGTCAAGATAATACGTCGGCGACGACCGGTAACACAGTGCCAACGACGGCCGATAATACGACATCGGGTCAAGACAATACGTCGGTGACGACCGGTAATACAGTGTCGACGACAGCTGATAATACGACATCGGGTCAAGATAATACGTCGGCGACGACCGGTAACACAGTGCCGACGACAGCCGATAATACGACGTCGGGTCAAGACAATACATCAGGGACGACCGGTAATACAGAGCCGACGACGGCTGATAATACGACATCAGATCAAGACAACACGCCGGTGACAACGACCGATAACACAACGCCGACAAATGATGACAGCGCGTCAACTGACTCCAATTTATCTGCGATACTTAAGGTAATCACAAAATACTTAGAATTTGCCCGCACCGGCTTGATAGATTATTTAATATCGAACGCTGCTTATACAACGGACGATGTTGAATATGCCCGCGAAATTGTCGAACAAATTATCAATAGCGACAGTTTTTTTAAGACGATTTACCTATTTTATTTACTTTTTAACTTACCTAGGCTGTACTAATAGATACGAACAAAAAGCAGGAGGATAAAATGAGATTAAACCCAATTAAACGCGCACTTATATTAGCACTTTGTTTCATCTTAACAGTACAATTCAGCTTTGCTGAGGCGATCGCCGTTGCAAGTTATCAATCTGAAATTGCGGCAAACCTTAGGCCGGTTCGCTTAAACGATACGCAATTGCTGGAGGCAGCCGACACTTATAGCTTTGTCGTCGAAAACCTATCGTCGCCAAATCCGCTGCAGCAATATTCGGTGGCTGAACAGGCAATGTTTATCGACAAAATTAGACAAGACGCATCAATTGATTTGTCGGTCGCACAGTCTGATGACGAACAAATTACAGTGACAATAAATAACAATCAAGCGCTTGATGTCATGATAAATGACTTGGCGAGCAAGTATTATTTAGACACAAGCCATGCTTTTTATGCCATACTAAAATTTGAAACTGACAGCGATACATATCAAAGTGGCAAAATATACCTCAGCCAAAATGAAACGCCATATAGCATCAATCGAGATCGTTTACCAAGTGGCGACTATAGCGTTGCGGCAGAACTGTATGTTGACCAAAGCTCTTTATTTATACCGACAGGCATGATCGAACACCTGTCAAATGGTGATGGCGTTAAGTCAAACGTATCTTACGGTAAAGGCTGTACGATCATCGATGACCCCTTTATCTATCAAACTGCAAAAACAACAAGCTTAAACCAAGTTGACAATCAACCTTCACCGGTCGTCAACCAGACGAGCTCAGCTGCCGTTGTAGCCGGCCAGCCAAAAAATACGACAACGGATGCAGCCATTAGCTTTGAGCAAGGCAGTGTTGTCGACGATTATTGGTCTACCGTTCAGGCGCTAACATTTGATAATATTTGGTGGGGCTATGACGACTATTTTGGCATTGCTAACCTTTCTTTAAAACTTAGCGCAGCCGATTACGAGCGATTAAATAGCAATCCCACTTTAAAGGAGCAAGTCGCTTTTGATTTGTTGCTAACCGATCAAAATAATCAGACGCTAACCATTAAACAAACCGGCAGTATTCGTTTTCGTAAATCATATGGCACAGACGCTTATCAGGCACAAATCGATTATGAAATGCCATATTTAAAAAACGGCGACTATCAAGTTGATATTGTCGTCAATCTGGCGAGCTATTCGCAATTATATGATCGAGAGACTAACAATTACCGAAGCGCCTATCAATTTGAAACGGGCAACTATCGGTCTGTGGTAAAAACTGAAAATCTGACGGTTACAAACGGTACTGCAACACTGCCGGCGGCATTTCAAACAGTGCAATTAGAAGCCTATGATGATTATTTAGTATCTTGTACATTACAGCTCGATCACACTTTAGAGCAAAAATTTAATAGTAGTATTGCATTAGACGAACCAATTGAGCGTTATGACACATCATTGCATGTCAACAATAAACCGGCGTCGATTGTCTTTTACCTGCTTGATGACAATGGCGTTAAACACTATGTACAGCCCAAATGGCAAGCGGTCGCGTCCGATGAGCAAGAAAACCCTGCGCCCAATGTGACAGAGTATTCTTTTTATGTCGACAAGCGCTTTGAAGGGCAGACGCTACAATTGGTTTGCGAAGTTCCATCCGCCGTCATAGCCGATTTTTCGGGCGTGCAAAGTGGCAAAATTATTGCGCCGCTGACGTTCGAATCTCATGCTGAAACCAAAACGGCAACCTTAAATAAACTCAATAATGCGGCAACGCAAATCAAAAAAGTTTTTTATGATGAATGGCAAGGTCAATACGGTGCTTTCGGGCTAGTTTTAAGTAGCGAACTGCAACGTGTGATGAATCCGCCTTTAGCTGACAATCAATTTGATAACGATACACTCAGCTACCATTATCAGTTACTGGGCAGCGACGGCACTACAGTCGTACAAAGTGGTGAACTACAATATAGAGGCGAAGAGCAATACAGCGAGATATCCAATAAGCCGACACTCAGCTTTACCGATTTTCCGGTAGCATCGGGCACGATTAAGTCTCATCATTTAGAACCTATTGCGCTTGAGAGCGATTTACCGGGCGGCGATTATATTGTAAAACTTATTGTCAAGCAAAGTGATACAACATTGCACGAAAGCGCCAATCAGTACACCTATCAACCAAAATATAATTATTCGAGAGCGCTTGAACAGTTGCGTAACAGCATAAAAGACCAACTTGAACGAGTTGATCTAACGCAAAACGGCGTTACCATTGCGGGTACACTTGATCAGACCAGCTATCAGCTATTAACCAGACAATATGATAAAGACAAGCTAGATACAACCTTGCAATGGCAGTTTTTAATCTATGATAAATCAAATCGTTTGTTAAAAACAGTAGATTCCGGCATCACGGGCTATGACGTATATCAAGGCGATCCGGTCAATGTACAAATTAGTGCAATAGATCCGGCCTCGGCAGAGGCGGGCTATCGCTACACGCTTAATTTAGATAATTTTGCCTTGACACAAGACAGCTTAACGGTAAAAAGTTTCATGTCTTGTAGAGGTGGCTACGATCAAGTTTCACAAGTATCGCGAATTGGCCAACGCGACAATTATGACCTAATCAAAGACGTCAACTATCAGATTATAACGCCGACTTATACATCGTCAGATCAGATTGTCATCAAGACCGGCCTCAGTTATGATCGAGATCTTATGCGTCATATCAAAACACAGCATAATAGAGATGGCAACATCACTATCTATACCATTTTGTACGATCAGGCCGGCCAAGTTATTAAACAAGTTGCCAGCAATGCACGCTATGAATACCGTCTAAAAGTAGAGGGTGCTTATCGCTATTTTAATAACAATGGTTTTTCATATGCTGATATTACAGACCAAAAATGCAGTCAGCATATCATTTTAACACCGGCCGAATGTCAACGAGTAGCCAATGTCGCCTATAAAGTCTTCTATAGTGATGCGCAGCATTATGAACAGCTCTATCAATCTGCGTTGCCATTAACCAGTGATTACAACGTCGCTTTATCACTAAAATCGGCCGCCTTTGAAAAAACGCTAGTAAAAAATGATGAAACAGTTAACCTAAATGTCATCGTTAACAACAGCGGCTCAAGCGCGGTAACAGCGGCCTTAAAAGGCAAATATCTGTCGTTGGTCGTCTTAAACCAAGCGGATAGAGTTATCGCCGAAAAACCGGTTGAAATCGCGGCACTAGCCGAAGACACTTTGTCGATTGCCGTTAGATGCAGTGCTCAGAATCAAGCCTATCGCGTTCAGCTAGTCGCCTTACAGCTTGATAAAAATCCGTTAGTTGTCGCTGAGACACTGGCTGAGACAGCGGTGCCTGCGCCGACCGTCGCCGAAGCGACCTTTACACTAGCGCAACCCACCAAATCGATTTATGGTAAAACCGAGTCCTTGACATTGACCTTGCAGTCAAATGAGCACTGGCAAGATAATTTTGATGTCAAAGTCAGGGCGATGTATCCGACGTTTTGGGGTTCGTGGGCTGTTACAGCCGGCCAAGCAGTTGACCTGCAACCGACCGGTAATCCCTACGAATATAGTGCGACGATTGATTATGACCATAGTGGCTTAAACAATCAACTGATACGATATCAAATAGAGGCGGTCGGCTTAAACGGTGCGCCTGATTATAATGAATGGCAAAATGAACGCCACCGCGTTTATTACGAGGCTGAATTCTTTGTCGACCTCGAACCGGTCTATGCCAAAGTTGGCCAAGCAGCCAAAGCGACATTAGAAATTAACCACCGTGCCGCTAGCGAGGTAACCGACACATACAACATCATTACGCCAGCTGACATGCCGGCCGAAATCGCTGCACAATTAAACGATGTTACAGTTAGCGCAGCCGGCAGATTTGAACAAACCGTGACGCTAAACAGCGACCAAGTTGCCGAATTCAATTATCCGATCACGGTCAAGTCAGCCGAATACGGCACTGCTAAAACCGTTAATATGAATGTATCGTTCGAGCCGCTAAGCAAACTAAAAGCGCTGCTTGACAAGTCGTTTTTAGTTAGCCCGGTTGGCATCGCCAATCAAGTGACATTATCGCTGGAAAACGAATGCCATTTAGATGATCGAGTTACCTTAGAGTATATCGCCGATGGCGTAACGGTTGATGGCCCAACCGAATTATCGTTAAGCGGTCAACGGACGACGCCTGCAGACTTAACCCTAACCGCCTTAACAGAGGGTAAGCACGACATCGTCGTTCAGATGACCTCGCAAAACGATCCTAGCAAAGTTTATACACAGTTAATAAAGCTTAATACAAGAGACTTAATCGAAGACAAAATCAACGTTCTATATAGTCAAAGAAACGTACGGTTGATTGCAGGCGAAACAGAGAACGTTCAGCTGGCAATCAGCAATATTGGCGATAATACAATCGATAGCATTGCGGTTGACGTGGTTACGCAGTCGATAAACGCGACCATTGATCAAGCACAAATCAACTGGTTGCCGGCCGGCGAAACTGCCTATGTCAACATCGCGTTGCTGTCAGAAGACATGGTCGAATTGACCGAAGACGCCCTTGTTAACATAACGATTAATGGTAGCAATTCACAAAACACGCAGCAAACGCTAAAACTCAAAGTCGCGCTACCAAAGCCTAAAATTGAAATCAACAAAGGGCAAGGCGTCATTTTTACCAGTACCAATCTCAATCAAGCAGCCATCGCTGAGTTTGAAATTAAAAGCGTTGGCAATGCAGCGTTAGAAAACATATCAGTAGCAGCACAATCTGACAATTTAACCGTAATGCCGCTAGCAAAAACGCGGCTTGAACCCAACGAAAGCATGACGGTTAAGCTATTAATTGACAGTGCCGAGGCCACAGCAATTGGCGAAGTCGTCAAGCGCATTAAAATAACGGCAGATGATCTGACTGATTATAATTACGATGTCGTTAGTCGGGTGACCGCGGCAGACGATGGCTCTTTAGCAGCGCAAATACTATGTGTTGACCAAAACTATTTACAAGGTGGCAAGCTAATATTAGAGCATCAAACGCTTAGCAACCAAAAGTATGAAATCGACATTGCATCTGACAATCAAGCACCAATCGAAGTTGACAACCTGGCTGCCGGTGATTATATGGCAACGGTCTTGTACAAAGACAAGGTTATCGCCCAAAGGCGCTATAGGGTTAAGCCATCACTTAAAACCGAATTGACAATGAATATTCCGGTCACTGAGGCCGATCTTAGCATGGACTTTACAGTCACTCAAATTAAAGTGACCGAAACGGTAACCCATACCATTATTACGATTTGGGAACCTTTTACACCCGTATATCCTTCGATGGTCGGAGAGGGTGCCTCACACTGTTTAACCCCCGGTCAGTCGGTAAATGGAACATTGACACTAAAAAATAATAGTGAGTTTGCCGTCACCGGCATTCAGATTAGCAATAAAGATATTACAGCGGCCGACGGTGTTGAAATCAAGCTGCCGACCATAGAAAATGGCACTTTAATGCCGGGCGAAGAAGTTCAGGTGCCTTATCAAGCAATTGCCACTGCCGACGCAAAGCCGGGTACCGAGATACACAGCGACTTTGACGTTGTCGGTTTTGGCGTAAGTGGTGAAGAAAGTGCTCTTCAAGTTTCGACAAAACTAAGCGCCTCGCTTCACGTCGCCGAAAAGTGTGATTATGAACCGGACAAAAAACCGTTTAACTGTTCATTCTCGGGCATTGGTGGCATTGGCTATCATTTTGAGCCGGAAAAACGCGAATCCAATCAATTGACCATTATAGCGGTTATGTCCAATAGCCGTGATGTCTTTGATGCCAAGTTGTTGCTGTCATCGGGCAGAAAAGACATCAATATCAATAGTGTTTCACTGGTTGTTGAAGATGAAGACGGCAATGTCGCTACAGGATTGTCGCAATACAATTACAGCGGTGCCGCCTATTTAGCTAATTATCATCTGCCGCAGTTCGAAACAGCCGAGATCGGTTGGTATTTGTCCAACGCTGATTTTGCCCAAAAGCAACCGAAAAATCTAAAAGTTTACGCCGTGGTAGACTATAATGCCAATGGTGTTAATCACGTCGAAAAATCAGAGACGTCCAATATTACAGTCGATCCGTTGCCGCTGGTAAATATCACTTACGATCAGTTCCCCAATGCCATGAAACAGGGTGTGAACTATCAGGCTTACTTGCTGGTTGAAAACGTCGGTAACGGGCCGCTCAAAGATTTTAATGCTTCGCTTAGCTTTTTAAAATCAAAAGAATGCACCATCTCGGCGTCCAGCGCGGGGGGTTCAGCTACGACGATAGCACCGGGCGGCAAAGTAGCAATACCGATGAGTTTTTCATCATCCAAAGATATTCAACTAAAATCAATAGAGTGGACAGTTGACTATGAAAACTCTCTAAATATTCCACTGGTATCCATTTATGGCGCGCCGTCCTTTAACTTCGCCGACGAATGGACCAAGATGAACAACGAAGCATGGGAAAGAAAAAACAAGAGTTGGCTGGAAAATATGCTGGGCGATCCGGTCGATTTGGCCAGTGGTTCACTATTTCATCAAGAGCAACTGCTCTATGGCGATAGCGCTCATCCGCTTGATTTTATCCTCTACTACAATTCACTGGGCAGAAAGCAAAGTCAATACGGCAATGGCTGGGCGACTATGCTGGTGCCTAAAATTGAGATCGATAACACGACGGGCGCAGCAGTCGATTTGGCACTGGTTCATTCATCGCAAAATCGCAACTATTTTACACAGAGTGAGCCGGGCAAATACACCTGCGGCGATCATGCTGGGCTAGGTGTAATCAACAAGACGGCAAGTGGCTACACCTATCAAACGGCAGAACAGACAATTAATTTTGACCAAGACGGTCTACCGATTGAAAAAATCTATCGCGACGGCAAAATCGTTAGCTATGCATTTAGTGATACATCATTACAAATAACCGAGCAGACAACAGCTAGGTCGCTGACGCTTAATTACGATGAAAACGGCTATATCAAGACGGTGGTAGATCAGTCCGGTCGCAGCATCGCGCTGCTCTATGACGACCGACATAATCTGATCAAAATAGTCAAGCCGGACGGCGCTGTACTGAGCTATGCATATGATGAACAAAATCGCTTGACAGATGCTTGGAACGAACTGTCGCAGCTACGTTTTCATAATGTCTATAACGAGCGCGACATGATCATTGCCCAGTGGGATGAAAACAACATCGATCAGCCGCAGACAATTGATTACAGCTTAGACGGCAATGTCGTTACCAGCGTGGTTACCGACTATCTGGGCAATCAAAAAACCTATACCTTTGACATCATGACGGCCAATATATTGTCAGTGCAAGATAGTGCCGGCTATATTAATCGCTATACCTATGACGAGCGGGGATTAAGAACCTCGCGCACCAATGCGCTGGGCAATGTCATCTACTATCAGTATGATGCCAATGGCAACCTAATTGATCGACAATCGGCCGAAGGCATTCATACCCAAACAGTCTATGATGAAAATGGTAACGTTCTCGAAAGCATAGATGGCAACGGCAATGTCACAAAGTCGCAATACGACACCAACAATTATTTAGCAAACATCGATATCGCGGGTGCAAATGTCACGACGCATTACGATCATTTGGGTCAACTGCAAAGTGTCACTTTGGCAGATGGCCGCGAGATAACATTTAAGACCAACCGCGGCAAAGTTACAGAAACCAGCGTAGATGGTCAATCGGTTAAAAAGACCTATGATGATATGGGCATGCTCACCAGCTTAACCGACGAAAACGGTGCAACGACCCGGTTTGAATACGACATTATGAGCAGGGTTATCACCATAACCGACGCCCTTGGCAATCAGACGCATTATCAATACGATGCAGCGGGCAGAATGACAACAGTAATCGACGCACTCGGCAATGCCAGTTATTTAAGCTATGATTTGTACGGCAATATCATTGCGCAAACCGACCGTATTGGCGGCGTGACGCGCTTTGAATACGACAAATTGCAGCGCCTTGTTCAAAAGACATTGGCCGACGGTGCGGTACATCGCTATGTCTACGATCAGCGTGGCAATATGATAGAGCATCATCAGCCCGATGGCACAGTGTTGTATAAAACCTATAATGCAATTGGCAAGCCGATCAAAGTTGCAACATCGGCCGATAGCTATAGCACATTTGAATACGACAAAGATAATCGTCTAATCGCAGCAACGCGACAAGATGGTAAATCAGTGGCATTTGAATACGATGCTAACGGCAATATGACGGCGATGATCGATGCGTTGGGGCGTCGCACAGTGACGGCATACGATGCCTATAATCACATTGTCGAAGTAGTTAACCCGGCAGGTGATGTGACTCGAATCAACTACAATCAAAACGGCCAAAAAGAAAGCGTTGTCTTAGCCGATGGCAATCAGCAGCACTACAGCTACACAGCCGGCAAAATGACTGGCTTTACCAATAGCAAAGACAACCGCTATCAGTACAGCTATACACCAACCGGTTTAATCGCCAGTGCGATTGACCCAATGGGCAATCAGACGCGCTATAGCTATGATGCCAACGGCAATCTGCTCAAGCTAACTGACGCGCTCGGCGGAGAGATTACCTATCAATACGATGCGCTCGGTCGTAAAATCAGCCAAATTGATCAATTGGGCAACGAAACGCGCTATCAATACGATGCTAACGACCGCTTAACAGCAGTCTATTATCCGCTTGGTTTAAGTGAGCACTACAGCTATGATCTGATGGGGCGCGTTATTAGCTACAGCCCAACCGATCAAACTGAAACACATTATAGTTATGACCTGATGGGTCGCCTTGCAACAGAAAAAACGCCGACCGGCAACACCATCCACTACAACTATAATGAAAAAGGTCAGCTCAGTACAGTCAGTGATGATGTCGGGCAGCTAGCCAGCTATCAATACGATGCCAACGGCAATATGATTAGCATGCGCGATGCCGCCGGTAACACGACCGGTTATAATTACCGCATTGACGATAAGTTGGCTTCAATCACACAGCCAAATGGTGCAGTGCTAAGCTTTAGCTACGATTCGCGCGACCGCTTGATTCGCACCGAGCAAGGCGCAATACAGGCCAGCCAAGGCTTTGATAGTAGAGGTCGACGCATCTTTTTAGAAAGCCCCAATGGCGATAAGCAGCATTTTTATTACGATGCCAACGGCAATTTGATAAAAAGTGAAAGCGTTTTGGCAACAAGTCAAAAAGTGCACAACTATGGCTATAATGCCAACGACTTGCTAATCAGCAAACAAGATGCACTGGGCAGAGAAAGCAGTTATCAATACGATGCGCTAGGTCGTCTTATTGCAGTTAATGAAGACGGTGCAGTTACACATTACAGCTATGATGCAGTCGGTAATGTCTTGACGATAAGTGGGCCAAATGGTGAGATTAAGCGCAGTTACGATGCGCTCGGACGAGTTACCCGTTATACCACCAGCCAAGGTCAACAAACCGAAAAGACCATCAGCTATACTTACAATGACAACGGTCAATTGGCAAGCATCACCTATCCGGCAGTGGCCGGTGCATCAGCAGTTACAGTTAATTACAGCTATGACGCTGCCGGGCAGTTAGCCACTGTAACCGATTGGCTGATGCAGACCACTCAGTACAGTTATGATTTACGCGGCCGACAAGTGACGATGCAAAGGGCCGATGGCAGCAGCGAAACGCGTAGTTATACGGCCGATAATCGCCTAAGCGGTCTACAAGACCGCGCCGCCGGCGGACAGCTTTATGTCGATATTACGCTGGCTTATGACTCAGCAGGCAATCTGATCAGTCGCACCAGCAATCTAAGTGCAGATGCCAGTGGTCAAAATACAGCGCAGTACAGCTATGCGGCGGGCGATATAATGACAGCAGTAGATGGTCAGGCCGTCACAAGTGATGCCGAAGGCAATATCACAGGCTTTAAGGTAGACGGGCAAGACTATGCCCTTAGCTACGATGTGCGCAACCGCTTAACAAAAATAGGCGCTGTCAGCTATCGCTATGATAGTGAAAACAACAAAGTGCAAATGTTGGCGGGTACACAAAGCAGTCACTATATTTATGAGACCAACCTTGGCATGTCGCGCCTGTTGGTAAAAGATGACGGTTCAGCTAACGCTACCTACTACATCTATGGCAATGGTTTAATCGCCGAGATAGAAAACGACCGAACCTATTATCACCACCACGATGCCGAGGGCAACACGGTGTTGTTAACCGATGACAGTGGCAGTGAAGTAGCAAGCTATCGTTATACGCCATTTGGCGAAACATTAAGTAGCGAAGGGCGTAACAGCATATTGGCCTATGGCTCGCGCTATGGCGCCATTACCGAACCAAATGGCTTAATCTACCTACGTGCACGCTATTATAGCCCGCAGTTACAACGCTTTATTAGCCAAGACAGTTATTTGGGTGAAATCGGCAGTATTAATACACTAAACCGCTACAGCTATAACCTAAACAATCCGCTGAGGTACTATGACCCGACCGGTCATACTGCAAATGAGCGAATATTTAGCTCAGGCGATGCCCTGGCATTTGGCCAAAATGGTAATGGCGTGATGTATTATGCCAATGATAAGCCGACCGATAGATTTAAGCAGGCATTTGACTATGGATTAGACTCATTATGGACAGCGGTGGCCGGTAGTTATGCTGAAAACCCAACTGGCGCAGGCCTTTTAGCAACTTTTTTAGTTGATATTACACCATTCGTGGGGCAAGCGGCAGACGTGCGGGAGATATGTTATGAATTAACACATTTTAATAATGATATATGCAGTGTGGTCTTTACAACACTTTCTGTAATTGCACTTATTCCCATAGTTGGAACGGTAGTCAGCAAATTAAGAACAGGTGCAAGGACAGTTAATAGAGTAAGTGATGTTGCCAAACTGTTAGATCGGGCATCTGAATTTGAGACGTTGAAACATCTTGATACAATTGGTGATTCTACTAGAAATGGCGAACGTCTTATTGAGAGATTTGATGATCTTGTTGATGCTACGGAGGGGTTTGGTGAAGTTACTAAGCATGTCGATGATACTAGTAATCCTCCTAAAATAACCAGCTTATATAGGGCGGTTGGACCTGAAGAGTTTTACAAAATAATGGAAACAGGTGAATTTGGGACTATTCCAACAAAAATGCAATCAAAGCAATTTGGCTTGAGCTTTCAAGAAACACTTAAATTTACAGATAAATTCACGGATCTTAGCGCTATTGTAAAAGTTGAGGTGCCAGAAAAAGCATTAGAGAAAATTGCGCACCATACAGTTACAGATACCCGTGTATTCAAAAGTGGTGTGATAACGATAGATTTTGAAAAAATAGATGAGTTTAATTCAATCATTATTGATATTACTCATGTATATTAGTTTAAGATAGTCTTAGGTTGATATATTAGAATATTGGTTTATTGCGCATTAGAATGGAGTGTATATGCTATTATTAGAAGCAAAAATAACTTTTTATACCAAAGAAGATTGGCCGGATGCTTTACCGCATAACGTAGATGCTGAGGGTATATTAAGGGCAAGTATTAATTTGGGTGATGGTTATCTTTTTTCGGGTCAGATTAAAGCACTTTATGGTGAAAAGGTATACATGCGGGGTGAGTACTATAATGTGCTAATTGAATGTCCAACTATTGAAGATGAAGCGTATGAAGATATTAAATATTTATTGACTATTGGGCGAAAGTTTACGATACAGACAGCGTTTAGGATAGTGGGTAGTGGCAATATTACTGATTTTTTGTATTATTGAAGAAAGCAGCTACAAAAGCAAAATATGAATGCAATGCTGTTAAATATGGTTACAGCTGGTTGTAAAGCAAAGTTTTACAACCAGCTATATCTTAGCATTGAGCCTTAATAAGCTGTGCGCGCTTTATGTCATATCGACTGTAATAGCGATATTTTGCATTTATTTTTAAACCTGGCACCGAGAAAAACGCAAGCGTTTTTTCAGTGAAATGTTCTTTCGAACGTGAAATATTGGCCGTAGGCCAATATGAAATTCGCCTGATTAATCAGGCGAGTGAAATGTGCTAGCACATAAAAAAGTGACACAAATAAATATGCCATCCCGAGTGAAATCGAGGGGTTTAGAACGGGGTATATGATTATGCTATTATTAGAAGCAAAAATAACTTTTTATACCAAAGAAGATTGGTCGGATGCTTTACCGCATAACGTAGATGCTGAGGGTATATTAAGGGCAAGTATTAATTTGGGTGATGGTTATCTTTTTTCGGGTCAAATTAAAGCACTTTATGGTGAAAAGGTATACATGCGTGGTGAGTACTATAATGTGCTAATTGAATGTGCAACTATTCATGATGAAGCGTATGAAGATATTAAATATTTATTGAGTATTGGGCGAAAGTTTACGATACAGACAGCGTTTAGGATAGTGGGTAGTGGCAATATTACAGATTTTTTGTATTATTGAAGAAGGTATTACAATGATGTTGGTGCCATCAGATTTACATGTAGCAGTAAGACATACTGGAGGAGCAGCATTAATTAGAAAAGGTATTAGACCTTAGAAAGAAGGGGGAGTTACATGATCCCTAATATTATTTATGAAGGCTCTTTTTGGGAAGGCAAACTTTACTTAGAGAAATGGAATGATTTTTATGGCAAAGATTTACAGTTAAAATTAAATGTTGGTGGTGACCGTGTTGTTAAGCAATTAACGGAAGTGCACCAATTGGGATACAGTTTTTTGATCTCACAGCAAAAGGAAATACTAAATATTATATTAAACGAAGTGTTGGATAATTATCCAACTTGGCAAAATGAATATGGGTATGATGGCAAAGAAAAAGAGATATTTATGCCTGATGTTTCAAATGTTATTGATTTAAGGCAGTTACTATATCCAGAAAAAGTATTTATTATGGATGTTGAATTAGAAAAAATGCCATACATTGGAATACAGTTTACATGTAGGTGGGATGAAGAGCATGGCATTGGCGTCATGTTTCATAAAGACCGAGTTGTTAAGATCGGTGGTGCTGATATTGCTTTTATGACCTGGATAGCAGAAAATGATAATGGCGGTTCGCTTGTTTAAATAAAAAGCAATTCTTTATCTTTTTTATTATTTTTGAACCTGGCACCAAGAAAAACGCAATTTTTCTTGACAAAATGACATAATAAATATGTCATCCCGAGTGAAATCTCGGGGTTGGTTTTGCTTTTGGCTGTCGACTTTAAGCATTTTGCTCACTAAACCTGGCACCATAATGTAATGCTGAGTTTTCAACGTTTAATTATAATCACAGAAGTATATATGGCTTAGAAATATTTAGTTATAACTGGAAAACAGGAACTTTTACTAAAGAGGTGCATTGATGAAATTTGGTTTTAGTAAGCGGGTGAAGTTTATTATTTATACGTTTACGTTGTTGTGGAGTATTCCTATGGTAATAATGATCTTTCATCCATATGGGCTGATAATTTTACCATTTAGTTTTATTATTTTATCGGCTTGGTTGTTTTTACCATATAGTTTGTACTACTACAAAATTTCATTTGATGGTGAAACCTTAATACTTAAAAGACTTTTTAAAGAAGAGGTGTACACAATTCGCGAAATTAGAGATGTAACCCAGGTAAGTGGTATATTGGGTTACAGAGTAATTATTAGAACCTATGACAAGAAAATTAATTTAGGTTTAGCCAATTATTATCGCCGTAGTGATTTA
>PDWI01003424.1_pt1 | contig 22392 bp, 17 predicted proteins | sample 1430891 | NCBI WGS metagenome assembly PDWI01 (sample SAMN01162508, study PRJNA174530) | Oral metagenome, whole genome shotgun sequencing project. | biome: Marine environment; feature: Marine mammal; material: Swab sample of the gingival sulcus; isolation source: swab sample of gingival sulcus... | reverse complement strand
ACAGCATTGTTTAGACTAAGCGATGGAACTATGCTAAACCATACTTTTACTAATGGAACATATACTATAAATGATATAGCTTACGATAAAATAGCTGATATTCAAGTTCTTTATCACGATTATAACAGTACATTAAATATCCAAGCAAATAGTAGCGATGGAGCTTCAAAAGGAACAGTGGTTCAAGCAGATATGCAAGTTGAATTAACTAGTTCTACTTCTATACAAACAGGAACAGAAGATAACAAAATCTTAGTTGATGATACAAGTGCTAGCATAGATACAAGTGCAGGAACTGATAGCCTAATCTTAGGTGAGGGTATAAATATGGATTTTTCAAGCCTTGATAGTACAAATATAAAAAATATAGAAAAAATAGACCTATCAAAAGATGGAGACAATCAGGTATTAAACATAAAAGCTCAAGATGTATTAAATATGACAGATAGTGATAATATCTTAGAAATATTAGGAACAAATGATGACCATATAAGTCTTGATACAAGTAGTTTAAATCTAGTAGATGATACAGCAAGTGCAGGGCATAAAACCTATGAAGGAAGTGTAGGAAATGAGACAATAACTTTAAAAATTGATGATGATATTCAAATAATTTGATATTTTAAATAATTTTTGGTTATAATTATAGATGATATATGTTAGAAAATCATAAAATAAAAAAAAGGGGGGGAACTCGTCTTTTTAAAAAAAGGAGAAAAGATGAAAAATATGTCTATAAGGCTTAGACTAACTATCGTTGTGGCGGTATTGTTATGTATATCCTTGATGGGGCTTAGTTATTATAACTATAAAACTTCAGAATCAACTATTGTGCATAAAGTTATGAAAGAGGAATTACCTATCTTAGCTGATTCTATAAAAGGAGATATAGAAGGTCAGATGTTACCAAATATCAATCTAGTTTCAACTATGGGTAATAATCATTTTTTAAAAAAATGGATTAAAGATGGTGAAAAAGATATAGAGGCTTTAAAACTTTATGCAAAATCAATCCAAGACAACTATGATATTTTTACAGCTTCGATTGTATCTAAAGTAAGTGGAAATTACTATACTCAAAAAGGTATAGTAGCTAAAATGTCGCCAGATAATCCTGCAAATGGATGGTTTTATGCTTTTTTAAATAGTGGTAAAACTATGGATATAAATGTTTCAGTGGATGAAAATAAAGATTATAAAATGACCACTTTTATAAACTATATCCTAAAAGACACTCAAAGCAATATCTTAGGATCAGTTAGTATCGGGCTAACACTAGATAAAATGGTAAATTATATCAAGAAAAATATCACAGCTTCTAGGGAAGTATATCTAGTTAGAAAAAATGGTTATTTTATGCTACATAAAAATCCAAAATTGATATACACAGCAAGTGATATAGGAAAAGATGCAAAACATAAAAATATCAAAAATATAGAAGGTATTAGTAAGTATGCAAAAGATATCTTATCATCTAAGGAGAAGATATTAGCAGAATATACTAAAAATGGTGAAGAAAAAATCCTTGTATCAAACTTTATACCTTCTATGGATGCATATCTAATCGTAGAAGAAAGTAAAAGCTTCTTGTTTAAGGATATCTCTTCGATGTTTGTATCGAATCTTATCATATCACTTGTTGTTGTACTTCTTTTAATATTGGCTATTTCTTATGCTTTAAATAAAATGGTATTAAAAAGAATTGAAAGATTTCAAAACCATCTAGCAACTTTTTTTGATTACTTAAATGAAAAGATAGAGAAAGTAGATCCTATTACTATCATAGCAAATGATGAAATAGGTAAGATGGGAATGCTAGTAAATGAAAATATTGATTTCATTCAAAATAGCATAAATCAAGAAAATACTTTTATTTCTGATACTACTAGTGTGGTTGAAGATATCAAAAAAGGATATATCCACAAAAGAATAGAAACTCAAACTACAAAAGAATCTCTAAATAATCTAAAAAATACTATAAATGAAATGCTAGATAATTTCGAGAAAAATGTAGGACAAGATATCAACAAAATAGTAGATGTTTTAGAATCATTTACAAAAAATGACTTTATTTCAAAAGTAGATAATCCTATAGGTAAAATAGAATTGATGATAAATAACTTAAGAACTTCTATAAGTGCACTTCTTATCTCAAACAAAGAAAATGGAGAAGTTTTAAGTCAAAGTTCGCAATCATTACTTGAAAATATGGATGTTTTAACAACTTCTTCAAATGAAGCAGCAGCATCACTAGAAGAAACAGCAGCGGCATTAGAAGAGATAACTTCAAATATCACTCACAATACTGAAAATATAGTTAAAATGGCTAATTACTCAAATGAAGTAACAAAATCAGCTAAAAATGGAGAAGATTTAGCAAGAGAAACAACTGCGGCTATGGACAATATCAATGAACAAGTAAGTTTAATCAACGAAGCAATTACAGTAATTGACCAAATAGCATTTCAAACAAATATCCTAAGCTTAAATGCCGCGGTTGAAGCAGCAACTGCAGGTGAAGCAGGAAAAGGATTTGCCGTTGTTGCACAAGAAGTAAGAAACCTTGCTAGTCGTTCAGCAGAAGCTGCAAAAGAAATCAAAGATTTAGTCGAAACAGCAACACAAAAAGCAAATACAGGTAAATCAATAGCCGATAAGATGATAGAAGGTTATAGTGAGTTAAACTCTAATATTGTAAATTCATTAGAATTGATAAACGATGTAGAAAGTGCATCAAAAGACCAATTAAGAGGAATTGAACAAATCAACAATGCCGTAAATTCACTAGATAAACAAACACAACAAAATGCACAAATAGCATCAACTACACAAAACATAGCAAATGACAATCAAAACATTGCACTAAAAATCGTAGAAGAAGTAAATAGCAAAAAGTTTGAACAATAATCTAGTATTAGAATTTCCTTGTTAAAAAACAAGGAAGTTCTTAACTTTGTAAGAACTATTGACATTTAGTATCATTTATGATAACATTACTCTATGGATAATAACTATAAAATTTCATTTTTTAATGAAACTGTTAAAAAAGAAACATTAGAACTACCCGATAGTATCTTAGCTAAATTATTAAAAATACTTGAGATGGTAGAAGTTGTTGGACCTAATTTAGGAAGACCACATTCAGCAACTTTAGGAGATGGGCTTTTTGAATTTAGGGCAAAAGGTAAAGAGGGTATTGCAAGAAGTATCTTTTGTACGGTGATAAATAAAGAAGTAGTAATACTACATAGTTTTATCAAAAAAACAAATGCTATACCAAAGAAGGATTTGGATATAGCAAAAAAAAGAAAAAAGGAATTATAATGTCAAGACCAAGTTTTGAAGAGTTTAAAAAAGAAGCATTATCAAAGCCTATTGTAAAAGAAGAATATGATAACTTAACTCCTGAATATGAGATAAAATTAAAACTTATAAAGATGAGAAAAAAAGCTAAACTTACACAAGAAGAGTTAGCAATAAAAATGAATACAAAAAGAAGTAATATCTCAAGATTAGAGAGTTTTTCTTATAATTCATCTCCTAAGCTTTCTACTTTAATGGCTTATGCAAAAGCCACGGGTCATAAAATGGAGCTTAGTTTTAGTTAAATGAAATATTTCCCACTTTTAAAGGTGAGAAATATTAGTTATTTAAATGTTTAGATACTAGTTCTTGCACTACTTTTGGATTTGCTTTTCCTTGTGTAGCTTTTAAGACTTGTCCTACAAAAAAACCTGCTAGTTTGGTGTTTCCTTCTTTGTATTTTTTTAGATTTTCTGGATTTTTTTCTATGACTTCTTTTATATGATTTTCTATGATTTGAGGGTCATTTATCTGTATAAGTCCTTTTTCTTGCACTATTTTTTTAGGATTTTGTCCACTTTGACACATAAGCTCAAATACTTGTTTTGCTATTTTTGATGAGATAAGTTCTTCATCTATCATAGATACAAGACTTGCTATATCAGGGGCTTTAAATTTTACTTTATTTGAACTTTTTAATTCTTTTGCTACATCATTTGCTATGATGTTTGCTAGACTTATAGGACTGTTAAGTTCCTTTAAAGCTTGCTCATAAAAAGATGATAAAATCTCATCTCTTGCTAGTATATTTGATACTTCAGCATTTAGTTTTAGATTTTTTGTATAGTTTTCAAATAGGGCTTTTTGTTCTTCATTCATAGGGCTTTCTTCACCGTGAATGACTTCTTTTTTTTCTATTGGTTTTTTGTCTTCTTTGTTTTCTTTTTGTGTTTTTTTTGCCCATGAGTCTTTTAATCCTACTATTTTGTTAAATACAGGATTGTCATCTGTATAATCAAGTGGTTCTTTGTAAAAATACCCTTGTCTTTCAAACTGAAATCTTTGTTCATCACTTTGTATAATAGCAGGTTCTACAAAGGCATTTTTGATGATTTGTAAAGAATTTTCATTTAAATCTTCCATTCCTTTTGGTTCTTCTACTTTATACAATCTATCATATAATCTAATTTGGGCTTTTTTTGCATATGGTATGCTTAGCCATTGAATAGCACTTTTTACTTTTATGCCACTTGTATCTTCACCACTTTTTGAGTTTGGATAGTATTTTGCTCTTAATTCAGTTATATTCCCATCTTTGTCTTTTATAACTTCTGTACATTCTATGATATAAGCATGTCTTAGTCTTACGGCTTGATTTGGTGTAAGTCTATAATATCCCTTTGGGGGATTTTCACAAAAATCATCTTTTTCTATATAAATCTCTTTAGAAAATGGTACTTTTCTACTACCAGTTTTTGGTACATCGTGGGGATAATATGAAGCATCAAGTTCTTCACTTCCTTCATAGTTTTCTATGACTACTTTCAAAGGATTAAGCACAGCCATAACCCTTGGGGCTTTTTTGTTTAAATCATCTCTTATACAATATTCTAGTTGGGATATATCAACTAAAGAATTTGCCTTAGCTATTCCTATACTATCGCAAAAGTTTAAGATAGATTGAGGGGTGTATCCTCTTCTTTTGTATCCTGCTATTGTAGGCATTCGTGGGTCATCCCAGCCATTGACTTTTTTTTCATTTACTAGTTCTAGTAGTTTTCTTTTGCTCATAACTGTATAGTTTATGTTTAATCTAGCAAATTCATATTGGTAAGGTCGTGGTTTTTCTAAGTTTAAAGTATCTAAAATCCAATCATATATCTCCCTATTGTTTTCAAACTCTAAAGTACAAAGTGAGTGAGAAATACCTTCCATATAATCACTTAAACAATGGGCAAAATCATACATAGGATATATACACCATTTAGAACCTGTTCTAAAATGATGTGAATTTCTAATCCTATATAAAAGTGGGTCTCTTAATTTCATATTAGCAGCACTCATATCAATCTTTGCTCTTAATACATGCTGCCCATCTTTGAATTCACCGTTTTTCATTTTTTCAAAAAGCTCAAGATTTTCTTCTATACTTCTAGAGGCATATTTACTTCTTTTCCCTTCAGACTTAACTGTTCCTCTGTATTCTTTCATAGTTTCTTCATCTAAACTATCAACATAGGCTTTGCCCATTTTTATAAGTTTTATGGCATATTCATATAATTCATCAAAATAATCCGAAGTAAAATGAACATCACCTTTCCACTTAAATCCTAACCATTGTACGGCTTCTTTTAGGGCTTGTACATATTGAGTGTCTTCTGTTGTTGGATTTGTATCATCCATCCTAAGATTGCAAGTTCCGTCAAAATCTTTGGCTATTCCAAAGTTTATACAAATACTCTTTGCATGTCCAATATGTGGAAAACCATTTGGTTCAGGGGGAAATCTTGTAGATATTTTTTTGTATTTTTTGCTTTTTAAATCTTCACTAACTATTGTTCTTAGGAAATCTTTGTTTTCATTCATCTTTATTAAACCTTTTGGATTTTATATTGTTAATTTTATAGGGTATTTTAGCTAATTATTGCTTATATGCAAAAAATATGCTTTTTACTAAAATTTAGTTATAATCTTATTAATCAATCGTAAAAGGATTATTATGGATTTATCAATCAATATATCAAATGCTGATGAAAATTTATTAAAAGCTTTAAGAGCGGTTTTAAAAATGCGTCCTGAACTTAATTTTAAGATAAAAAAAACTCAAACTAAAATATCACCTTTTGAAAAGGAAATATTATCATCTTTAAAAGAAGTAGAGGATGCTTATAAAAAAGGGACTTTAAAAACATTTGATAATGTAGAAGATATGCATAGGTCAATTTTAAATGAAAACTAAATATAGACTTGCATATAAAACTCCATATATTAAGTTGAAATATTGTAGCAAAAAAAGGATAAAAAATTATCCTTTTTTATTTTTTTTATACTGTACCTTGTTCGTACATAGCTCGTAGTTTTTCTTTTTCTTTTTGTCTTTTTAGTTTTTCAGCCTCTTTGTTTCTAAAATCACTTATTGAAAATTTTAGTTGAACCAAAAATGATGCTGCTATAAATATAGATGAATAAGTTCCTACGATTACACCTACTAGCATAGTAAATGCAAAGCCGTGGATAATCTCTCCACCATATAAAAACAAAGTTATAACCACAAAGAATGTAGTCAATGAAGTAAGAGTTGTTCTCGATAGTGTTCTACTAACTGACTCATTTACTACTTTTGATAAGATATTTTCTTTAGATTTTTGAACCCCTTCTCTAATCCTATCAAATACGATGATAGTATCGTTTAGTGAGTATCCCAAAATAGTAAGAATAGCTGCTAAAATATCAAGATTTACTTCAATTCTAAACAATGCAATAGCCCCAAGTGCTATAGTAACATCGTGAACCAAGGCTAATATAGAAGCAACTGCAAATCTCCATTCAAATCTAAATGAAACATATAGTAAGATAACTATCAAAGATAAAGAAAAAGCCCAAAAACCTTTTTCTCTAAGCTCCCCTCCAACTTTAGGACCTACCATATCAACTCTTCTTATTTGAAATGCTCCTGTATTATCAAGGATTTTGTGCATTTCATCGCCTATATCATTGGCAAGATTTGAAGAACTTCCTGTTATTCTAATAACCACTTCTTCATCACTTCCAAATTTTGTAATAGAAGAATTTTTGTATTTTGTATCTTTTAAAATCTCTCTTATTTTACTAATAGGTGCTTTTTGTTCGTATTTTACTTGCACTATAGTTCCCCCAGCAAAGTCAATACCAAAGTTTAAGCCCTTTGTCAAAAGTAAAACTATTGAGGCAATGACTAGTAAAGAAGATAGCCCTAAAAACGGAAGTCGTTTTGCCATAAAATCATAAATTTTATCTGTTTTAAAAAATTCCATTATTTAACTCCAAACCATTTTTTTAAGTTTTTATCTTTTGCTATTTTTGGCATTAGTGCCTCATATATACCGTGTGTTCCAAGTATTGCTGTAAGCATAGATGCTAGTATACCTATGCTAATAGTAACAGCAAATCCTTTGATAGGTCCTGTTCCATAAGCATATAAAATAACCGCAACTAGTAAAGTAGTAATATTTGCATCTAAAATAGCTCGCATAGCATTTGAGTAACCATCTTCTATGGCTTTAGGGATAGATAAACCTTCTTTTAAAAGTTCTCTTATCCTTTCGTTTATGATAACATTTGCATCAACTGCCATACCAACAGTTAGTACAATACCCGCCATACCAGGTAAGGTTAGAGTTGCACCAAACATAGCCATAACAGAAATGATGATGAAGATATTTGTTACAAGGGCGATATTTGCTATAATTCCTGCATTTCTATAATAAATTATCATAAAGATAAATACTATTAAAAAACCAGAGATTAAAGCTATCATAGATGCTTTTATAGAATCTGCCCCAAGTGAAGGTCCAACACTTCTTTTTTCAAGTAGTTTTACACTAGCAGGCAATGCCCCACTTCGCAGGGCAATGGCTACATTTCCAGCTTCAAGTACTGTAAATCCACCAGAGATTTGTCCACTTCCTCCACCTATTCTCTCTCTTATAACAGGTGCTGAATAAACCTTACCATCTAGAACAACTGCAAGTCTTTTTCCTACACTTTTACTTGTAAAATCACCAAATATTCTAGCACCACTTGAGTTTAAAGTAAAGTTGATAATAGGTTGATTTGATTGATTAAAAGCAACTTTTGCATCGATTACTTGACTACCGTTTAGTATAGGTATTTCTTTTACTAGGTATTTTTTACTTGAGTCATTTGTATCTTCTAAGATAATATCACCATATTCACTAGCTTTTGCAGCACTCATAGTGTATACTTGATCAGCAATTTTTTCATCAACCGCCATAAGTTCTAAGTTTGCAGGTTTTGATATAAGTTCCCTTGCATTTTTTTCTTGTGCTTGGGTTTTAATCCCTGGTAATTCTACGACTATATCAGTTTTACCTTGTCTTATAACAGTTGGTTCTGCTAGTCCAAACTGGTCAAGTCTATTTCTTATAGTCTCAACAGCTTGAGATACTGCTAAATCTTTAGTTTTAGCTATATCTTCAACACTTAAAGTTAAGGTATAAGCAAGTTCTTTTTTTGAAACTTTAAGTCCTTTGATTTTCTCTAGCATTTTATCCATCTTTGATAAGTCATCGCTATCTAATACAGTAAAAACTACAGAGTTTTCTTCTATACTTAATCCATCTATTAGTATCTCTTCATCATCACTAAAGTATTTTATAGAAGTTGCTATAGTTTTTATCTTAGAACTTACCGCTTCATCAGTATTTACACCTAAAAGCATATGAAGTCCACCTTGCAAATCAAGTCCTAGTGAGATTTTTTTTCCACTAGTTGTTTGCATAAATGAAGGGATAGAAAAGACTATTCCAAACACCATACTTAATACAAATATTATAAATCTATAATTAAAGATTTTCAACATTAAATCCTTGAGTTAATTTTGAGGATAAAACATATAAAAAAATTTATATGTTTTATATGTGATTATTTGTCTAAAAGTTTAGCTACAAATTCTCTCATAAGTTTCATTTGTGAACCATCTGTATTTTTTACAAGAAAATGTTCTTCTTCAAGCTTTACTATTTCTACAATTAAGCCACCATTTGTTACAATCTTATCACCCTTTTTTAGATTAGCCACCATTTCTTTGTGAGCTTTCGCTTGTTTTTGTTGGGGTCTAATAATTAAAAAATAAAATATTGCAAATAATGCAACAAGAGGTAGTAATGAACTTATTAAATCTGCACTTTGACCATTCATTGAATTTCCTTTTTAAAGTAGTTTATTATGTTTTTTCTTAAACGGCATAATTTTAACAAAACTTATATAATAAAAGGCTTGATTTATGCAATAATTCTAAGTTCTTTTATATTCTTGAAACATTATGAAATACAATACAAAAGTTTAAACACTATTTTAGGCTTAATCGGACTATATGCCTTGATAGATATAGACAAAAAAAACTTGTTTTTTATAGGTTTTTTTACTTCTATATTGTGGTTTTATTGGATAGGATTGAGTTTTAGATACTATGATTTGCTATATTTATCGCCTTTGATTTTACTTTTTATTGGTATTGTTTATGGTGTTATTTTTAGATTGTTTGCTTTGATTGACCACAAGTTATTTAGGGTTTGTGCTATTTTTTCTTTTTCTTTTTTAGCTCCTTTTGGCTTTAATTGGATGAAATTTGAGTTGTTGTTTGTTGATACATATTTGGGAACTTCGTATTTGGATTTTGCCCTTATTTTACTAGCTTTACTTATCATATCTACTTTTAGAAGGATGAAGATACTATCTTTTATTCCTTTGGCTTTTGCTTATGTATCTCAAACAGGTGTATATATAGATGACCCTAAACTACTTATGGATATGCCACAGTTTTATGTAAGACAGGACTTAAAATGGGAAAAAGATTATAGGAAAACCTTGATAAATAAAAATCTAGAACAAATCAATGATGCAATAGAAGATAAAAAAGATGTGATAATCTTACCTGAAACTTCTTTACCCCTTGTTTTAAATAGGGATGTAAAATTATTAAATATCCTAAAACAAAAAGCTTTGAAAGTAGATATCATCATAGGTGCTTTATATTATGAAAACAAGCAAATATACAATGCTACTTATCACATAGGGAAAAACAAACTAGAAATAGCTAAAAAAGTTGTGTTAGTTCCTTTTGGAGAAAAAATTCCCTTGCCTAAATTTTTAGTAGATTGGATAAATGATACTTTTTATGATGGTGCGATGGATTATTCTAGTGCTAAAAAACCAACTGATTTTACTATAAAAGGTGAAAAATTTAGAAATGCCATATGCTATGAAGCAACAAGTGATGAGATATTTGAAAATCTAAATGGTGTAAGATATATGATAGCCACTTCAAACAATGCTTGGTTTATGCCATCAACTTATGCAACTTTACAAAATATACTTTTTCAATACTATGCAAGAAAATACAATATAACAATTTTCCATATAGTAAATGGAAGTAAAAACGAAGTATTTCGACCATAAAAGAAGAGATTATTTAGTCTCTTCTTTTGTTGAATAAATGATAGATTTATCAGGTCTTCCTGTATGGAACCCTTGAGAGTAATCAACTCCAAGTTCAGTAACTTTTTCTAAAAGTTCTTCACTAGATACAAACTCTGCGATGGTTTGAATACCCATTTTTTGACAAAATGATACTATTGATTTGACTATCTCACTTGAATAGTCATTTTCAAGCAATTTACTTACAATTGTCCCATCTATTTTTACATAGTCTGCTTTGATTTCTAAAAGGTATTCAAAGTTACTATATCCACTACCAAAGTCATCGATAGCTATTTTTCCGCCTAATTCTTTAAGTTTTCTTATGAAGTTATTTATAGGAGTATATTCGCTTATTTGTTCACTTTCAACTATCTCGATGGTTAGTTTATGTCCAATATTGTATTTTCTAATATTTGTAAATAAAAAGCCTTGTAATTGTTCGTCTAAAATATCTTCTAAAGTAAGATTTATAGAAAAACCATGAGGAGTATCTTTAAACTCTTCAAAAGATTTTAATATTACTATTCTTGTGATATCAAGGTATTGTTTTGAAGTTTTAGCAATATTTAAAAACTTATTTGGATAAATCAAACTTTGGTCTTGATCTACAGCTCTTACAAGTACTTCGTGTTTTTCTATTTGTTTTGTTACATTATTATAAACAGGTTGATAATGAACTACTATTCTATCTTCTTTTATTGCCATAGAGATTTTTTTCGACCAAAATACTTTTTCTTGGAATTTTTCTTCAATTTGTAATTCTTTAGAATAGGTTACTATGAATTGATTTGTATTTTTAGCATAATTATGTGCAGTTCTTGCATTGTTTAGAATTTCTTCATTGTCTCCGTGAGCTATACCACAAGTCAAAGTAAGGTTCATTTGATTTACTTTTGCATCTATTGTTTGTGTATGTACTTTTGTTCTGATGCTTTCTATTTCATTTCTAAATTCTGTTCTTGATAGGGTATGATTTAGTATAGCAAAACTATCATCGTGTAGTCTGTAAAGAATAAAGCCTTTTTTAACAAAACTTTTCAAAATTTCTGCAAATTGTATAACTAAAGTATCTCCTGCTAAAGTACCATAAAAATCACTAATAGTAGAAAACTCATTTGAGTTCATAATCGCTATGTTGTTTACTTTATTTGGTAATATATCTGATAGAAGTTTACCTTGATTATATAAACCTGTTAGTTTATCCATCTTTATAGTTTCAAGTTCTGTGATGTCTTGAGCATATTTAAGCACTCGTATAGGCTTACCTTCTATATTTAAAATAGGAGTATAAGTTGCTCTTATCCATACTTTCTTACCATCTTTTCCTATTCTTAGGTATTTACCATTATCGTGTATTCCTTTTTGAAGTTTTTCCCAAAAATTGTAGTATTGAGTAGAAGTAGAATAATCTTCAGTACAAAACATAGAATGGTGTTTATTTTGTACTTCTTTTAGTTCATAGTTCATAGCTTCTAGGAAGTTTTTATTTGCATTTAAAACAGTACCATTCATATCAAACTCAACAACTGCTTGAGTTCTATCTATAGCATCAATTTGTCCTTTATAATAAAGCGAAGATTCTTGGTCTTCTGTTATATTGTGTGCAAATTTTACGATTTTTATAACATCGCCATTTATCCCATAAATAGGGTTATATGTAGCCCTTATCCATACAGTGTTTCCGTTTTTATCTATTCTTTTAAATTGTCCAGAGTGATAAACTCCTTGTTTTAGTTCATTCCAGAATGTTTTGTATTCTTTTGAGTTTGTAAAAATCTCATCACAAAACATAGAATGGTGTTTATCTTTGATTTCATCAAAAGTATAAGAAAAGGCTTTTAAGAAATTTGAATTTGCATTTAAAATAACACCATTTATATCAAACTCAACAACTGCTTGAGATTTACTTATGGCATCAATTTGCCCTTTATAATATAAGCTTAACTCTTGATCTTTTGTGATATTGTGTGCAAATTTGATAATCTTTGTAACTTTTCCATCAAGCCCATAAATAGGATTGTAAGTTGCTCTTATCCATACTACTTGACCATTTCTATCTACTCTTTTGTATTGACCTGCATGATAAATACCTTTTCTTAACTCATCCCAAAATTGCTCGTATTCTTTAGAGTTTGAATACTCTTCTTCACAAAAAATACTGTGTGTTTTACCTTCTATTTCATTTAGATTATATTTTAGTGCATCTAAAAAGTGGTCATTTGCTGTTATAACTTTAGCTTGAGTATCAAACTCTATAACGGCTTGAGATTTTGTAATAGCTTCAATTTGTCCTTTATAGTATAGACTTAGTTTTTGATCTTCAGTGATATTGTGTGCAAATTTTACAACTTTTACAACCTTATCATTTGCATCATAGATAGGATTGTAAGTTGCTCTAAGCCATATAACCTTTCCTTCTTTGTTTAGTCTTTCAAATTGTCCTGATTGGAAGTGTCCTTCTTTTAGTTTTTTCCAAAAATCCTTGTATTCTTTAGTTTTTGCAAATTTATCTTGACAAAATATACTATGGTGTTTTCCTTTTATTTCTTCTAATTTATAGCCAACAGTTTTTAAAAAGTTGTCATTTGCATTTTGTACTATTCCTTGTGCATCAAACTCTATGACTGCTTGTGCTTTACTTATACCATCTAATTGACCTTTATAATATAGGCTTAATTCTCTATCTTCAGTTATATTGTGTGCAAATTTTACTATTTTTGCTATTTTACCATCTAGTCCATATATAGGGTTATAAGAGGCTCTTATCCAGACTGTTTCTCCATATTTGTTTACTCTTTTAAATATACCTACTTTGAATTTTCCATTTCTAAGCTCTCTCCAAGCTCTTTCGTATTCTGGTGAATTTACAAGGTCTTCATGGCAAAAAATACTATGTTTTTTCCCTTTTATTTCTTCTAGGTTTTCATATTTCATAGCATCTAAGAAGTTGTCATTTGCATTTAAAACAGTACCATCTACATTGAACTCTATAACTGCTTGAGCTTTAGAAATAGCATCTATTTTACCCTTATTGAAAAGATTTAATTCTTGATCTTTTGTGATATCGTGAGCATATTTTACAACTCTTGTAATCTTACCATCAACACCATATATAGGGTTATATGTCGCTCTAATCCATATAGTTTTTCCACTTTTACTTAGTCTTTTGTATTGACCTGAATGAAATATACCCTCTTTTAATTCTTCCCAAAAAGTTATGTATTCTTTTGAATGGGTATATAATTTATCACAAAACATAGAGTGGTGTTTCCCTTGTACATCTTCTAAGGTATATTCCAGTGTTGCTAAGAAGTTATTGTTTGCATTTATTACAACACCATTTATATCAAACTCAATTACAGCTTGTGATTTAGAAATAGCTGCAATTTGACCTTCATAGTATAGGCTTATTTTTTTTTCTTCTGTGATATTGTGTGCAAATTTTATGATTTTAATAACATCGCCATTTATTCCATATATAGGGTTATAAGATGCTTGTATCCAAACTATTTGACCGTTTCTATCTAGTCTTTTATATTGACCATTGTGATATTCTCCTTGTTTTAGAGTATCCCAAAACTCTTTATATTCTTTTGTATCAACATAAGATTTTTCACAAAACATAGAGTGGTGTTTACCTTGTATTTCTTCTAAGGTATAATCTAAAGTTTTTAGAAAGTTTTCATTTGCATTTATGATAACACCATTTTTATTGAACTCAATTACTGCTTGTGATTTGGAAATAGCATTAATTTGACCTTCGTTATATAAGCTACGTTCTTTTTGTTTTGTTATATTGTATGCAAATTTGACTATTTTTGAAACTTTTCCATCAACACCATATATAGGATTATAAGAAGCTTGTATCCATACAGTTAGACCATCTTTTCTTATCCTTTTAAATGTCCCTGCATGGTATTTCCCATCTTTTAGACCTTGCCATATTTTTTTGTATTCTACTGATTTTACAAACTCTTCTTCACAAAAAATACTATGTGGTTTTCCTTGTATCTCATCAAGACTATAACCTAAAGTATGCAAAAAGTTGTCATTTGCATCTAAGACTATACCATTTGCGGTAAATTCTATAATAGCTTGTGATTTGCTTACAGCCTCAAGTTGTCCTTGGTAGTATAAACTAAGTTCTTTTTCTTTTGTTATGTCATTGGCAAATTTTATGATTTTTATAACCTTACCTTTAACATCACAAATAGGACTATAAGTTGCTTGTATCCATATGGTTTGTCCGTATTTTGTAATCCTTTTAAATTGTCCAGAATGAAACTTACCTTCTTTTAATTCTCTCCAAAAGACTTTATAATCGTGTGAATTTACATAAGATTCTTCACAAAATAAACTATGATATTTTCCTTGTATTTCTTCAAGAGTATAGTGTAAAGTATGTAAAAAGTTTTCATTTGCATCTAAAACTATACCATTTGTATCAAACTCTATAACTGCTTGAGATTTATGAATAGCATCCAAAGTACCTTTTTCTAATACTTCTTTTTGTTTTGTATGCGTTATATCTTCAGCACTTACTAGAATTTGAACGGTTTTACCTTCGTCATTTTTTATAGGGGTATAAATAGCATGCATAAGAACTAAGCTACCATCTTTTTTTACCCTTTCTATTTCTATGATTTGAGTACTTCCTCTTGTTACTTTATCCCAAAATTCTTTACATTCTCCAGAATCTACTTTTTTCTTTTCCCAAAAATCACTTTGATTTTTTCCTATGATTTCGTGGATTTGATAGTCAAAAGTTTCTAAAAATTTATCATTTGCATCTACAACAGAACCTGCTAAATTAAAAATAACTATTGCATAATTCTCACTTATGGCATTTATTTGTGCTAATTGCTCATTTGTAAAGTTATGAGACATCTTATAATCCTTTCTTTTTTACTCTTCTGATTTATTAGGATAACAAAATCTATAGCCTCTTCTTCTAATAGTCTCAATAGTTGAGATATTTAGAGGTTTGTCCATCTTTTGTCTGATTTGGTTGATTGCTACTTCTATAACATTTGGAGTTACTAGTTCTGGTTCTTCCCAAATAGCGTCCAATAACTGTTCTTTTGATACGATTTGGTCTCTGTGTCTAGCAAGATGTGTTAGTACTTCAAAAGGCTTACCTTTTAGTTCTATTTCTTTTCCTTCGTATTCTATCTTTTCTTCATCTGGATTTATAGATAAATTGTTGATTTCTATTATGTTTGTTCCACCAAATCTAAGTCTTGCTTCTATTCTTGCAAGTAATATATCGAAGTCAAAAGGCTTGCTTATGAAGTCATCTGCACCTGATTTTAAAGCTTTGATTTCTGATTCTTTATCATCTCTTGATGAGATTATGACAACTGCTGTTCTACAACTTCTGTTTTTTACTACCTTACATAAATCAAGTCCATCACCATCAGGCAACATCCAGTCTGTTAAAACTAAATCGTAGTTTCTTATATCTACAAAATATTCTGCATCTTTGTAATTTTCCGCCGTATCTACTTGATACCCACAGTCTGTTAGTCCCTCTTGTAAAGTTTTGTTTAGTGTTATTTCATCTTCTATAACTAATATTCTCATAAGTTTTATTTCCTTAGGATTTTAAATTTATAAGCATTTTACCATAAAAAAAAGAAAATTTAAAGGTATTTTAAGCTAAATTTCAAAATTTGATAAATTTATTGTGTCAAATTTATTTTGAGACACCGTAAGTATCGCTTAAGTTTTTATGTATTATAATTGTACCAATAAGTTGATAGCTTATGTGTGTGTTGAAAATCCATAACTAAAAACTTTTTAGCGTATGAATTTAAAAGCCTTAGTTTAGTAGCTAAGGCTTTTTTTATGGTTGTATGGTTGGGTTATGCGGTTAGATAAGCGAAAAAGGGCTTATTATGGAACACATAACAACACACACTATAATTTACCTTATAATCGCCTTGATGTATATCATCTTAGCACTTTATAGGTAAATTAACTTTGGGGGACTTATCATCCCCTAAGGTTTTTTATAAACTCTTTATAACTTTTTATTAACTAAAAAATGGTAGAATACATAAAAATTTAAAATTTAAGGAAAAATATGAAAAAAATCATTACAAGTTCAATTATCGCTATATCTTTAGCAAGTACATTATACGCAGCAGACAAGTATTATGCAAGTGTAAATGGTGAGAAAATCACAAAAGAAACTATCACGATGGCTTTACAAGACCCACGAATAGATGTTGATAAACTACCTGAAAATGCACAAAAAGAACTTTTAAATCAAATCATTGATAGAAAACTAATAGTACAAAAAGCTATCAAAGATGGTGTTCAAAAAGATGAAAAATATAAGAAAATCTTAGCACAAGCAAAAGAAAGTATAGCTTTTCAAGTATGGAAAGAAAAAGAGTTTAAAAATATCAAAGTTACTACAGAAGATGAAAAAAAATTCTACAAAGAAAACAAAGAAAAATTTAAAAAACCAGCTATGCTAAAAGCTAGACATATCTTAGTAAAAACTGAAAAAGAAGCAAAAGAACTTATCAAGCAACTTGATAAAGCTAAGAAAAAAGAAGAAACTTTTATAAAACTTGCGAAGACTAAATCAACAGGACCATCTGGTAAAAATGGTGGGGATTTAGGAGAATTTGCAGCAAATAAAATGGTGCCAGAGTTTTCAAAAGCAGCAAAAAGTTTGAAAAAAGGAACTTATTCTAAAACACCTGTTAAAACTCAATTTGGTTATCATATCATATTTTTAAATGACAAAAAACCAGAATCAACTTTAAAGTTTGATGAGGTAAAAGACAACATAAAAAGAGTTCTTACAGGTAAAAAATACAATGAAAAAGTAAAAAAATTGACTAAAGATTTAAGAAAAAAAGCGAAAATAGAAATCAAAAAATAACAAAGGACAAAAATTGAGTGTATTAAGTATTGTAAAACCTGGGGTATTAACAGGAAGTGAGGCTAAGAAGCTTTTTGCTTATGCAAGAAAAAATAACTTTGCAATACCTGCTGTTAATGTAGTAGGAAGTGATTCGGTTAATGCAGTTTTAGAAGTTGCAGCAAAGGTTAATTCACCAATTATAATCCAGTTCTCAAATGGAGGAGCTGGATTTTTTGCAGGTAAAGGCTTGAAAAGTGTTGATGCTGCTATACTAGGAGCTATAAGTGGAGCAAATCATGTTCATACTATGGCAAAGGCTTATGGTGTTCCTGTGATTTTACACACAGACCATGCTGCTAGAAAACTTTTGCCTTGGATTGATGGCTTACTAGAAGCTGGAAAAGAGCATTTTGAAAAAACAGGACGACCTTTATATACTTCACATATGCTAGACTTATCAGAAGAAAGTTTGGAAGAAAATGTATCTACATGTGTACAATACTTTGAGCAAATGTCTAAACTAGATATGATGATAGAAATAGAACTGGGAATTACAGGTGGTGAAGAAGATGGAGTTGATAATACTGATGTTGATAATTCACTTCTTTATACTCAACCTGAAGAAGTTTGCTATGCTTATGAGGAACTTAGCAAAGTTAGTCCAAACTTCACAATAGCAGCATCTTTTGGAAATGTACACGGAGTTTATAAACCTGGAAATGTAGTGCTTAGTCCAAAAATCTTAGATAATTCACAAAAATACATCGCACAAAAACACTCAACTAGTGATGAAAAACCTGTTGATTTTGTCTTCCACGGGGGTTCTGGTTCACTTTTAGAAGAGATAAGAGAGGCTATTTCTTATGGTGTTATAAAAATGAACATAGATACAGATACCCAATGGGCATTTTGGGATGGAGTAAGAGAGTATGAGAAAAAAAATCACGACTACTTACAATCTCAAATAGGAAATCCAGAAGGTGAGGACAAACCAAATAAATCATACTATGACCCAAGAAAACTTATAAGAGCTGGGCAAGAATCTATGATAAAAAGACTAGAAATCGCTTATAGCGACTTGTGTTCTTTAAACAAAAACTAAAAATTTACAGATAAAACTGATATTTTTATCAGTTTTATCTCTATAAACTTCAAAATAGGATAATAAAATGTATCCATACCACAATAGAATAAAACAAAGAATTAAAAACAATGAATTGATAAAATACGAATATGTAGAAAAATACAAAAATATAAGCCCTTGTTTACTTTTATTTTTTTCAACTGAACCGAAAATCAGACCCATAAGAGAACATCGTTTTGATGAGTATGAAAAGTTTTTTAAAGAATTAGATGTAAAACAAAGATTAAATATACATTAAACTGTACCCTTTTGTTAGTGTCGGAACTTACTTTTAAATAAAAAAAGATATAATATCGTATGAGTAAATATCAAAGAGATAACGAAATAGGAGAACACGAAGAATGATTTTTGGTGCAATAATTACAACAATTTTAATCGCTGTAACTTTATTTAGTTTTTATCTTGGTGCTAAAAAATTAGTTAGTTAAAATTAATTTGAACTTATTATCTTAAAAATTATAATTGTTATTTGTTTGCTATACTTGTATGATAGTATTTGTCCGAAATTAAAAAAAAAGGATAAAATTATGATTTATACAAAACCTGGATATAAAGAACAGTACGAGAACTTTATAGGTGGAAAATGGACAGAACCTAAAAGTGGAGAGTATTTTGATAATATTTCGCCAGTTGATGGGACAGTTTTGACAAGAATACCTCGTTCAAACGAAGAAGATGTTGATTTAGCAGTAGCTGCTGCAAAAGAGGCTTTTGAGAGTTTTAAGCACACTAGTGTAGTTGAGCGAAGTTTGATGCTAAACAAAGTAGCAGATGCTATCGAAGAAAGACTTGAAGAACTAGCACTTGCTGAAACTTTAGATAATGGTAAGGCTATAAGAGAAACTTTAAATGCCGATATTCCTTTAGTTGTTGACCATTTTAGATATTTCGCATCTGTTATTAGAGCAGAGTCTGGAACGGTTGCTGATTTGGATGAAAATACTGTATCTCAAGAAGTTTATGAGCCTTATGGTGTTGTTGCACAGATTATTCCTTGGAATTTTCCTTTACTTATGGCTGCTTGGAAAATAGCTCCTGCACTTGCTGCTGGAAATTGTATAGTTTTAAAACCTGCTAGTGCAACTCCTATGGCTATCTTACTTCTTATGGATATCATCGGTGATGTTTTACCAAAAGGTGTGGTAAATATCATAAATGGTTCAGGTGCAAAAATAGGAAAATATCTATCAACTCACAAAGATATCAAAAAAGTTGGATTTACAGGTGAGACTACAACTGGTCAAATGATTATGCAATATGCAACTGAAAATATCATTCCATCAACACTAGAACTTGGTGGAAAATCACCAAATATTTTCTTTGAATCAGTTATGGATAAAGATGATGAGTTTTTAGATAAAGCGGTTGAGGGATTGGTTTTATTTGCTTTTAATAGTGGAGAGGTTTGTACTTGTCCATCAAGAGCATTGATACATGAGTCAATCTATGATAAATTTATGGAAAAAGTTTTAAAAAGAGTAGAGGCTATCACTCAAGAAAATCCTTTAGATGTAAATACTATGATGGGAGCGCAAGCATCAACTTCACAAAAAGAAAAAATCTTAGAATATCTTAAAATAGGAAAAGAAGAAGGAGCAGAAGTTCTAATAGGTGGGGAAGAGTATAAAAATCCTACTTATCCAAATGGTAACTATATCAAACCTACTATTTTCAAAGGTCATAATAAAATGAGAGTTTTCCAAGAAGAGATTTTTGGGCCTGTTTTATGTGTAACAACTTTTAAAGATGAAGATGAGGCATTGCAAATAGCAAATGATACGGTTTATGGTTTAGGTGCTGGAGTTTGGTCAAGGGATACACACCAGTTACATAAAGCAAGTAGAGCTATACAAGCAGGTAGAGTTTGGGTAAATTGCTATCATTTATATCCTTCACATGCTTCATTTGGTGGATACAAAAAATCTGGAATTGGTAGAGAGACACATATGATGATGTTAAACTCTTATAGACATACAAAAAATATCTTGACTTCTTATAGCAAAAATGCTTTAGGATTTTTCTAAAAACAAAAAGTAAAAGGAAAATCCTTTTACTTTATACTCTCAAACACCCTATAAAATAGTACTTATCAAAAAAATTAGAAAATTAAGAAAAAATTAAGAAAAAAAATTAAATTATGTTTTATAATTCCATTTTATATTGTATTTTGGAGTTGTTTTTTGGATAAAAAAATCATAGTTGGAAGAAAAGAGATTATCTCTATTTTGGATTTGGATTTGTTTGAACTTGATGCAAAAGTTGATACAGGTGCTGATAGCAATGCCTTGCATTGTGATGATATCTTCGTAGATGATGAGGGATTTGTGCATTTTACCTTACTTGATGAGGTTCATCCTTCTTATCATGGTAAAAAAATGAAAATGCCCTTATACAAAAACAAAAAGGTTCGAAGTTCAAACGGAGCTTTACAAATACGACCATCAATACAAGTAAAAGTAAAGTTTTTTGACAAAGAATTTAAAACGATCATTTCTTTGACAAATAGGGCAGATATGAAATATCCTATGTTAATAGGTAGGAAGTTTTTAGGAAAAGGTTTTTTGGTTGATGTATCAAAAGAGTATTTAAGTAAAAATTTATAGGAGAAAGATATGAGAGTTTATATTTTATCAAGAAATAAGGATTTGTATTCAACAAAAAGATTGATTGAGGCTGGTGAAAATAAGGGCTGGGATATAAGAGTAATTGACTATTTAAAATGTACTATTGAGATAATGAAAGGGGAATTAGTAGTTAATTATCTTGGAAAAGTTTTGCCAAAGCCTGATGCCATCATTCCACGAATTGGAGCTAGTAGGACTTTTTATGGAACAGCGATGGTTCGACACTTTGAGATGATGGGAGTTTTCTCAACTTCAGGAAATCTTGCCATTGCAAGAAGTAGAGATAAGCTAAGAAGCTTACAAGTTTTATCAAAATATGTTGATATGCCAAAAACTGTATTTGCCTCAAATAAATCAAGTTCAAAAGATGTTATAGAACTAAGTGGGGGAGCGCCACTAGTGCTTAAAATCTTAGAAGGAACACAAGGTGTTGGGGTAGTTTTAGTTGATAGTGAAAAAGCTGCAAAATCTGTGCTTGATGCCTTTTATGGTATGGATGTAAACTTACTTGTTCAAGAGTTCATAGAAGAAGCAGGGGGAGCTGATATAAGAGCCTTTGTTGTAAATGGAGAAGTTGTTGGTGCTATGAAAAGACAAGGAGCTGAAGGGGACTTTAGGTCAAACTTACATCAAGGTGGAAGTGCAAAAGTATATAAACTAAATAGAAAAGAAAAATCAACAGCCTTAGCAGCTGCTAAGGCTATGGGACTTGGTGTTTGTGGTGTTGATATGATACCATCAAAGCGAGGACCACTAGTTATGGAAGTAAACTCAAGCCCTGGACTTGAAGGCATAGAAAAAGCCACTGGGGTTGATATAGCTGGAAAAATTATGGATTATATAGAAGACAATATTTGTTCTAAGACAAATAAAAAAAGAAGAATAAAAAAAGACAATATAGGAGCTTAAAATGTCTAAGGATATTTTAAATATAGGTGGGATTGATATCCCTTTAAACACTACAACAACTGTTGATATAGACTTACCAAATTTATACAATGTTCCTGCAAAATTACCTGTACATATCATAAGAGGTAAAAAAGCAGGTCGGGTTGTGTTTGTAAGTGCTGCTATTCATGGTGATGAGTTAAATGGTATAGAGATAATTAGAAGGCTTAAAAAACTAAATGTCTTAAAAAAATTAAAAGGAACTTTGATTTTAGTTCCTATTGTAAATGTTTATGGGATTATTACACTTTCAAGATATTTACCTGATAGAAGGGATTTAAATAGGTCATTTC